>Ga0209403_10000913_pt1 | contig 40278 bp, 38 predicted proteins | sample ArcticOcean_MG_C_8_FD_187440 | JGI IMG/M metagenome (GOLD analysis project Ga0209403, IMG submission 187440) | Marine microbial communities from western Arctic Ocean - ArcticOcean_MG_CB11_86 (SPAdes) (version 2) | ecosystem: Environmental > Aquatic > Marine > Oceanic | place: Arctic Ocean...
ATTGAGAACACGGAGAGTGTTCATAATTTAGTCGTTTGTACGCTTTGCTCTTGCTACCCCTGGCCCGTTCTTGGTGTGCCACCTGCATGGTATAAATCTCCAGCCTATCGTGCCCGAGCAGTTCTCGATCCACGCGGTGTACTTGCCGAATTTGGTGTCAATCTGTCTATGGATAACGATATTCAGGTCTGGGATTCGACTTCCGAAATTCGTTATCTTGTTATTCCGTAGCGACCCGAAGGAAGTGAGAGCTATTCAGAGGAGACCCTTGCATCTCTTGTTACACGTAATTCGATGGTGGGGACTGGTATCGTTACAATTCCTGAAATCAAAAAAGGTTAGAGGGTATGGATGGAATTCATGACCTTGGAGGTATGGAAGGATTTGGTTCACTTCAGATTGAAGAGAACGAACCGGTATTTCATGCAGACTGGGAGGCCCGAACCATGGCAATGCGGGTATTAATGGGATTTTGGCGGAAATGGAACATTGATGCTGGACGTCACTCTATCGAAAATCTTCCACCCGCTGATTATTTGGGATTTTCCTATTATGAAAAATGGCTAGCTTCATTGGTCAACCTTCTGGTAGGTGCGGAGTTAGTGACTGTCGATGAAATAAAGAAGGGATTTTCCGCGACAGCTGCTAAAAAATCTATACCTCCCATCGACGCTGCCGGGTTGGAAGCATTTTTACCTGTCGGTAAGCCTGCGATGCGCGAGTTGGGAACAAAGCCACAATTTTCCGTGGGCGACCGCGTGCATACCCTTTCCCATATGCCGTCGGGTCACCACCGTTTGCCCCGCTATATCCGGGGGCATTTTGGAGAAATTATTCTCTATCATGGGGCACATGTGTTTCCCGATACAAACGCATGTTTTGCAGGAGAGAACCCGCAACACCTTTATACCGTCCGTTTTTCTGCAGAAGAGTTGTGGGGAGGTGATGCTAGTATTAGCGATACGGTGACGGCTGATCTTTGGGAGAGTTATCTTGAGCCAGAGTGACCTACAGGAACAGGTTTTCGCGGAACCTTGGCATGCTCAACTTTTTGCGACCACACATACTTTAGCTTCGGCGGGTCACTTTGAATGGAAGGGTTGGGCAAATCACTTCTCTGCCGCTTTAAAATCTTATGATGGCTTAAGTCCCTCTGACGGCGATGCGGGATATTACGAGATTTGGCTAGAAGCGTTTGAAGAATTTCTGATTATTCGACACCTCGCCGATAATGACGGACTGGCAAAACTGAAAGGCGCTTGGACCAATGCCTATCTCAGAACACCACATGGGGCACCTGTAGAACTCATTAAACGATAGTCTGTACTCTAAATTTGAGTTCAAATTATTGAAACCTAGTGACTGCACGATTTAGTTAAAAAAAATCTTGTGCGATACCTATGGCTTTAAAAGGGGTTACGATTGCCGCTGTTAACCTTAATCCGTTACATCCCAAGTGGGTGCTACACCGGCCGCTGCCTCCACTAGAGAGCGGCAGCGAATGCCAACGCCTGCACCTTCGCATTGGAAATTAGTGCAGTAGCTGAATGCAAGCTTGCGTTCCCGGTCGCAGAAGCCAAGTGCACCCCCAGAGCCGAGTTTACCAAAGGCGCTCAAGTTACTCCCCATCGGGATATACGGTGGACTGTTTTGCTCAAATCCAAGTCCCATCCGCAAAGGCCAATGGGTCATCTCACAAATTCCTTTCCATTGTAATTTTGACAGGTGTTTCACGGTATCGGGCTTTAAGAGCCTAATACCATCTAATTCGCCATCATTCGCGAGCATGGCATATATACGGGCAACACCGCGGGCATTTCCATGCCCCCCGAATGGCGGCAATTCGCCTTTACGAATTTCGATGCAGTTTAACAGATTAGGATAATCTGGCCTACCTGAGTGCGCGCGGTTAAGGTTTGATCCCTCTCTCGCACACTCAGCCCAAAAATTGTTTTCAGGGTTGAGGTGCATGGGTGCCACAAGGTCTAGTTCCTTCGTGGTCAAGCCAATGTTGTATTCAGCCCCTAGAGGTTCGGAAATTTCTTCGCGTATGAAAGTACCAATCGTCTTTCCGGTAACGTGGCGGACAATCTCACCAAGGATAAAACCGATATTTATTGTGTTGTAGCCTCCTTTGGTTTCCGGGGGCCAGGCCGGTTCTTGACGCGCAATTGCAGAACATTGTGCCGAATAATCAAACCAATCTCCGGGTTTCGCGGTGTCGGAAAAAACGGCACCACACTGATGACCTTGCACATGCCTAACCAAAATGTTGTCTTTACCGGATTGGCCAAATTCAGGCCAATAGGCCGCAACGGGAGCCTCAAGGTCTACTAAACCGCGATCTACCAAAATATGGACAGCCAGCGCGCATATCGACTTGGCAACGGAATTCATCAGTGTAATTGTGTCTTTTGTCCATGTTAGGGTCTGTTCTTCATCGCGGTGACCGCCCCAAAGATCAACGACCTTTTTGTTTCCTTTATAAACACAAACGCCTGCACCAATCTCATTTCGGCTATTAAAGTTTTCCTGAAACGTTTCTTTGACTGCTATAAAATCGGGGTCGCAATATCCTTGAACCTCTGCGGTATGCTTGCTCATTGCGACCCTCCCTTTGTGATACCAGTAACGAAGAAATATAATCTGATATTTGAGTTTAATTACCCAGACCTGATGGTCCGTCCCTCATATTTATAGATTATTAGTTCTCGTAAAAAAAGGAAACGTGGCGGAAATTCCTATTGAAGAACGTCCACTGGATCAGGCTAATTCTGCTCTGGAAGATTTGCGTGATGGAAGAGTGATTGGAAGGGTTGTTTTGACACCATAATTGGGAAACTTATGTAAAACTGGATGATTTATTATTTATTTTAATCAGTTTTTAGCAGCTTGGTTTGCCCATATTTAGCGATATAATCTTAATGTTTATACGATCTAACAAATGACTAAACCTCAAATTATTTGCTACTAGGCCAACAACCTATTTATTGAACATTGTCTAATAAATAGTCGGTTTAATCTTGAAACTGTCTAGAACCCGATGCGAACACCAAGATAGAGTTCGTGTATGAACTGGTCGCCTATTCTGCCCCCACTATTGGGGGTTTGGGCCGGTGAACCAGAAAATACGCCATTCCCTTCACTTTCTCCCAATGCGAGGTAACGGTACCCGATGTCTAGGGAGACGTCCCCTTCCACCTGAATTGCGGTTCCCAGTCCTAGCGCCCAGCCAAGATTGTTCTTGGTTACACCGCCCTCGGTAAGATTAATTGAGCCACTGGCGTTTTTGATACTGGTATCATCCTGCACCATGCGTGAAATTCCAACTCCACCACCGATATATGGAACAAAGCTCTGGCTCACTTCGTCAAAGTCATAGTATGCATTAACCATAAGGAGGTAGTTATCAATACTAGAATTCGTCGTTGTGGCGTTGGTTGAATTCGCACTACTTTCCATGTTTGGACTATAGCTAAATGATAATTCCGTGCGCATAGGACCCTCAGGGTTGTATCCAAGTCCTATACCAAGTTTTACGATATCGTCTATTTGATTCATTCGTAGACGCTATTCCAGTTCCATTAAATTGTTCTGTGTCGTTAGAAAAACCATACCCTAGTTCGCCTTTAAAATAGTAGCCGTCTTTATCTTGGGCATCAGACGTTTCTGAAGCGAATAGAACTGCAAGAAAACCTAGGGAAAAGAACAAACTTTTCAGATGTTTTTTCATAACTAATCTTTCGTTTCTGAGTTTCTGTATTCTTCTTTTATGAGATTTATTCCGAAATAAGCTCGGAGGGGGGTCCTAAAGATTTACTTCTAAACCCCATATATAAGGAATTTGTGATTTATCCACAAGATATAGTAAACACCACAAGATAGAGGGTATAATCAACAATTGACAACAATAGATAATCCTGCCGGGTTCGTTAGTAACGGCTCGGTAATTTGTGGTGTCTAACCGATTAGCAATAAAATGGCTTAGATTTCTATTTTTTTAAAATTTTAGAAGAGTTGGAATATTATTTGACCAAAATACTGATTTTTTTAAAACTTGTTTTGTCTTCTAAAACTTGGTGAGCAGCCACATCAGAGGCTTTACCTCCTTCTACCGAGACGATAATCCAGATGAGTTCAGGTTCATGAGCATTTATGAGATCGGTGTTAGAAGGTGTAGCCGGGTTATCTGGATGGGAGTGGTAATGGGCAATCAATAGCTCGCTAGTTCCTCGGATTTCTTTTTCGAGTTTTATGCGGGTGCCGGGGTCTACTTCAAAACGCTTAATAGTTTCAGACGCTCTAATATTCTGCGCCTTCACAACCCTCATAACCTCAAGCGCGTCGCTGTCGATCGTCCGTCCCGTAATTAGACCACACGCTTCATTTGGGTATGCGTATTCAGCATCCTGTTTAATGTTCTTAATGTGCTCAGACGTGAACTGAATAGAGACCGCCATTACTGCTTTGACCTTATTATATACTGTCGTAATACCTTTCCAGTCCTTGGTTCAACAATTAATATCTCCTCTCGACCCTTGTTATTTTGGATATGCAAAGAAATATGTATTGTATTCGACGTAGCAGTTTTGATGCGGAAACCTTCTGGGATATTGATGTTGATTTTTTCTGCTGGGTTTAAACTGAATTGTTCTGAAATAGACTTATCGCTAAAATTGGATTTGGGAATTGATGGTGTTGGGTCTTTAGCTTTCATTATAAAGCCGATAACGAGAGCACCAAAACCCATTGCGATAACAAAACCCAATCCAAGAACTATTGCAATTAATCCCTTGTTCGTTGTTATCATTTAAGGTCAATCTTCCGGATATGGTAGAACAGGTATCTCAAAAATATAAACTAATCGTTCCTGAATCGGGAGAGGGAACGCGGGTTGATAAGTTCCTGAGTTCAGCACTTGCGGAGTTATCCAGAACCCGACTAAAATCCTTGATCGAGGAAGGACAGGTAACTCTTGGTGGAGTGAAATTAACGAACCCATCACATCGGGTCAAATCCGGTGACGAACTTAATATAGAAATCCCTCTTCCTCGACCACCTTTACCCAAAGGCCAGAAAATTGCCCTAAATATTGAATTTGAAGATGATGACTTAATTGTCTTGGAAAAACCCCCGGGGCTGGTTGTTCATCCGGCGCCGGGAAATCCCGATCGCACTCTAGTTAATGCATTAATAGCCCATTGCGGATCTAGTTTATCGGGGATTGGTGGAGAAGCCCGGCCAGGCATTGTTCACCGCCTTGATAAGGACACCAGCGGTCTTATGCTCGCTGCAAAGAATGATTATAGCCACCGTCATCTCGCTGCACAATTTGCAGATCACACCTTAGACCGGGCTTATCTAGCTTTGGTTTGGGGTGTTGTTTCGCCTAATCAAGGCAAAATTTCTGGCAACATTGGGCGTAATCCAGGTAACCGAAAAAAAATGGCGGTAGTGCCCTACGGTGGTAAAACGGCCCTTACATCTTACAAGCTTCAAAAAGCCCTTGGTGACTGGGCAAGTCTCGTAGAGTGCCGATTAGCCACAGGTCGGACCCATCAAATCCGGGTGCACATGGCTTCTATCAGCCACTCTGTCATAGGCGACAATCTCTATGGAAGCGGTATTAAAGCAGCAATAAAAAAAAGGGCACCTGAGTTTTCTGAACGAGCCGCCAAATTAGACCGCCAAGCACTTCATGCTTACCTCCTTGGTTTTATACATCCGAGAACCGGGAAAAGATTAAGATTTGAGATTAAATTGGCAAAGGATATTAAAGCCCTTCTTTAGTGTTTGTTTGTGCCGATTTATTAATTGCAGGGGGTTAATATTATCTCATTTGGCCAAGTAGTGTAAGAAACTGTTGCGCGAGAATTAAGGATAGCTGTTTCGATGTACGCTGCTTAGCTAAGATATTTCACCTAATAATAGAAGGTTTTTAAATGGCGGGAGGAGTTTGGAGTTCCGGCACACCATCAGATCCATCTTCCGGCCCAGACAGTTCGTCTCCAGGTTGGGCTGTATTTTCATCCGTCATCCCGCCTTCGTTATCGGCGGCCTCTCTCATCTCGATTGCTCGGGGACCAATAGCAACACCTTCTCCCCACTCTTTAATCAGTTTCTTCTGTTCAGTACGCAATTGAGTAATACGATGATGTGCAATCACCGTAAGTAGGCTGCTGACGACAGGAGGAATGACCAAATAGAGCATCCATCCAAAGCCGGCACCTGCAAACATAATAGCCAAATCAAATGGGTCTGTAAGAATATCCATCGCCGCAGAGACATTGTTTTTGCCATTCCAGAGTTCTAAGAGCGAGGGCGTGACGCCCGCGACGTTCATTCCACCAACTGAAAAGGCAGCGTATTTGCTCTTCGATTTGTCTACGATAAACGCAACGACTGTCGGAGAAAGTCCAAGGGCAAGCAAAATAAATACTTGCGGAATTATAAATACAAGAGAAGCGGCCATTGTTCCCCAAAGTATGAATTTTCTATTGTTCATTCTAGTTTCCGCTTTTGTAATGGGCCTAGCCTGATATGAACATGACGACAATTACAAATGTCATTATCACAACAGAAGTTACTGAAGCTACTTTCCTGGACGCCAGCAAAGCTATGTCAGAGTTAGGACCCATGTCATGCTCTACTTTCTTGATTTCATCTTGCGCAACACGAAACGCTTCAATGGCAATTTCGTATTCCGATGCGTCAGTGAGACGGGTTTCAGGGTTATCAAGAAGCTCAAGAAGTTCACTTAAGTTACCATTACGAACGACTTTGGGAACTTCCGTTTCCAGGTGTTTTTGGGTTGAGCGGCTTTGGTAAAACTTGATGATTGGTCCCATCTGTCCACCAATCCACTTTGACAGACCCGTAAGAATATCTGGGCCATATTGTTTTTGTAATGATGCCAGAAGTTTAAGTGATCCTAATGTCTTCAGTGCTTCATCTGGATCACCAATTTCCTGGAGAAATGGCTCAATTGATATTTTTGTAACCCGAGCTGCCACGAATGCTGCAATATGCCGATCGACTGGATTTGTCTTTGGGTCAATACTTTGCTCTATCTTATTAAGGGTAGTTAAAATGTCTTCGATGTTTAGTACGTATTCCATTTCAAATAATGAGCTCTGACATGGGATATCCCAGTTTAGCTCATACAAACAACGTTCTATACCGTATCCATATCCGGCTTTTTGGAGGTGTGATCGTAAGCGTCCATATGATCCCTCCGACCACATATGGCTCAAACTTGAGCGATCTTTGTTAATTTCCTTCCAGATATTAGGAACTTGATTTGTGACCGATTCTATTAGGTGCTTGAAGTCTCCACCTCGTATGCTTTCTGCGACTAAGGCTGTTCCAAATGCATCTGGCATGTAGGAAATGCTTTTGTATCGGATCGGACCTGGGGGATCCAAAATCATCACAACATGAGAAAGCAACACCGCATCGGCTTCTTTTGTTCTTTCGGATTGACTTTTGGCTTCTTCTAAATCTGAGGTGAAGGATGGTGTAAGGGTTCCATCCATAAAGTCCTTTTTGATCCAACGTTCAATTGTTCCATCTCTGATTAAATTAATTGATTCTTCTGGGCGCAGAGCCATTGAATAAGCTAGCGTTCGTGGGTAACTATGATTGAACCCCCCAAACTCGATCGGACGATGCGCTTCGTGAGAAATTGTTGTTCCGCTTGGTTTGTTAGGAAGTCCATTTTGCCACTTTAAAACCTCTTCAAAACCCCAACGGTTTTCTGGATTATCAATCAACAATCCACGCATAATATCCAAAACTTTTGGTGTAATTACTTCCTTACCTACAATTGTTTGAAAGGTAGAATTTTCTATCTTTGATATAATGATTTCTTCTTTGGAATGATTATCTATTGGCAACTGATTTTGGGACATAGAAGCAATAGTCACGCCAAAGGCGTACATGTCGTCTTCAAGAAGACCATTCCCTCGGCCTCCTTCATCTGCCATACCTTTTTCAATGGTTTCGTATACCACCGGTTGGTCAAACCCAGCTGAGGCAGAAACAAGGTCACCTAAAACAACATTTTTGCGAGTTTCATCGCTAAAGAATAAGTTGTCGTGACGTAAAGATCGGTGGGTAATACCTCTATTACTAAGTTGCTCAAGTCCTTCAATGATACCATCCACCGAAACCATCATGTGTTCAATATTGTTATAGGTTGAAGGTTCTTCTTCCATTACGGTACTTACCCGTCCCCCTGTTGGGCGTTCATATACCAAGGCCGGCGTTTTCTTTCCCAAGATAGGCCAGTCAATGATGCCGTAATCCATTAAGGTCAATACGCCTGTAATTCTTTGACGAATGATCTGTTCAATTACATCTACCCTAACTGCCATACCTGGGATACAGATGAGTGCAAATAGATTGGCATAGGCACCCTTACTGTCGTTTGCTTCAAATGCTTTTGCCGAGGGTGCATCAAATGCGGGTAATGGTTTCGAAGGAAATATATTATATCGGTCATTTAATGAGACTGGGGGTGCATCGGGCTCAATTTCTAGTTCTGTAATTTCTTCTATTGTATCACTTGGCTCAATAGTGCCGTCCTCGGGTTGGGTCTCTTCCAATAAGAGTTCGTCATTGGTTTCGAGAACAGTTTCTTCCTCTGACTTAATATCTGCTGCAGTATGGGGTATGGCCGGGTCCATCTGGGTAACATCGTCGGGAACCTGGTTGTCCCCAGATTGAGAAGCAGTTTCAGCCGGTATTTCTCCCTCTGGGTTTTGTATCTCTGTTTTTGTAGCAGCCACGTTGGCATGAGGTGACCTTTGATGGGCATCCCCGCTAGACAAATCTCCATCTGATTTGTTGTCGGTAGACTGCTCTACTGCCATATCAGTATCGTTAGATAGATCCGCCATCAGGATTTAGAATCGCTAATTTTAAGTTTCATTATTTGCACTGCAAAATGATAAAAATTTCGATTAAGTGGCTAAGTCAACTTAAAAACAGGTATAACAGGTATATATGGGATTAGGATAGCCGAAACCTCAAAATCTGACGAACCCAAAATTTTCTATTTTAATTGGCAAATGGGTCGTGAACCGTAATTGTATCTTCTCGCTCTGGACTAGTGGAGAGCAATGCTACGGGAGCCTCTATTAGCTCTTCAATTCGCTTAACGTATTTGATAGCTGAAGACGGAAGGTCAACCCATGTGCGAGCTCCAAAAGTACTTTCGTTCCACCCTTCCAATATCTCGTAGATGGGCTGAATATTGGTTTGTGAGGCAATTGACGCAGGCAGGTAGTCCTTGCGTTCGCCGTCAATTTCATAACCAACGCAGACTTTTAACTCCTCAATCCCGTCCAAAACATCCAATTTGGTGAGAGCTATCCCAGTTATTCCAGCAATTTTTATAGCTTGATTGACTAATACGGCATCAAACCAACCGCAACGGCGTTTTCGCCCAGTTACAGTGCCAAATTCACGTCCTCTTTGTCCCAAGGTGTTACCAATGTCGTTTTTTTGTTCCGTTGGAAAAGGCCCTGAACCTACGCGTGTGGTATAGGCTTTTGTGATCCCTAGGACGTAGTCTATAATTCTTGAACCTTGGCCAGACCCCGCTGCGGCCTGCCCAGCTACGGTATTAGACGAAGTTACATAAGGGTATGTGCCGTGATCAATATCCAGCATGACACCTTGTGCGCCTTCGAATAATATACGATTGCCGCGCTGTCTAGCCCCATCAAGGAGGCGCCACACGGTGTTAGCGTATGGTAAAATCTTTGGCGCCACCTCTATTAGTTGGTCCAAGATGGTGTCTTTTTTGAGTTCTTGGGAGCTAAGGCCCCGCAATAGAGCATTATGGTGCATAAGGAGTGAGTTTACCCGTTGATCAAGTACGTCGGGATTAGCCAGATCGCCAATCCGGATTGCCCTCCGGCCTACCTTATCTTCATAAGCAGGTCCAATTCCTCGACCTGTGGTACCAATTTTGGCGTCACCAAGAGCATTTTCTCGCTTTAAATCTAGATCCTTGTGCAAGGGTAAAATAAGTGTGGCGTTTTCTGCAATTACTAGGTTTTCCGGTGAAATATTTACACCTTGCCCCCGAAGAGTGCCAATCTCATTTATGAGGGCCCAAGGGTCAATCACGACCCCGTTACCAATGATTGATAATTTACCTGGTCTGACGATACCTGATGGCAGCAAGCTAAGTTTGTAAGTGATATTATTTATTACCAAGGTGTGACCGGCATTGTGACCCCCTTGGAAGCGAACTACGACGTCTGCTTTCTCTGACAACCAGTCGACAATTTTTCCTTTACCCTCGTCACCCCACTGGGAACCGATAACCACAACATTCGCCATCGAAGGTCCTAACTATTAATTTTTTAAACGCCTTGGATTTATAATTTGTTTAGCTCACCATCTTGCAAAATATGGGTGCATCCTAATCGCAATGCTTCCTTTGGTTGATTTGGGTTGTGGACCAATTCTGCAATTGCAATCCAACCCTCACTCATAAATTTTTGTATAGCCTCTTTATTGCTACCTAACGGGACAAACATCCTTTTAGTTGTTAGAGGTTTGGGTAGGGAGTTAAGCAGCGTATCAATAAATAAGGTCACCCCAGTTGCCATTTCTCCAACGTCAGAACTGGAACTATTTGTCGAGATGTATCTACCCCCGCGACCTAATTCGCCACGAATTCCTTTTGAAAATATAGTGAATGTGAGGTAACTGTGATACTCGTATCCACGAATTTCTACGGGATCAACGGTCAGTGAAATTTCGGGGGCTCTGTTTTTTAGTTCACTAACCACCGACTTAAGGTGATCAAGCTCACGTTCTGCCTGGGGCGATAAATGAATTTTCTTCAGTATTTCGAGTGATTTGTCGACTGGGCCTACAGCAGATAAAAGAACGCTAAATATATTTGCGGCCTTAGCATTGAGTGCTGAAATTGAGGTAGCGTCTTTTTGATTAAGGGCAGTCCTCAAGGCAATTTTTTCAACCTCATCGGTAATTCCCAAATCACCACAAATAGTATTAACAAGGGTAGGTATTCCAAGATCGATGGATATCTCAGTTATGCCCAGGTCCTTTAAACTATTCGCAGTCATTATGATAATCTCAACATCTGCAGTAGGTGCCCCCGAACCGATTAGTTCCGCACCCACTTGGCCAAACTGTCTCTGCGGTCGCAAATTTGAGCTCTTAATTCGGAGTACCTGTCCCGCGTAGCTTAAGCGAAGGGGTCTCGGTAAGTCTGACAAACGGGATGATGCTATTCGTGAGATCTGTAGGGTCATATCTGCGCGAATTGCCAACATACGCTGCGAATCTGGATCCATAAGCCGGAAGGTCTGTGCAGCTGTTGCAGCGCCGCTACCGGTGACTAAATTTTCCTCAAATTCAACTAAAGGGGGCTTGATCAACTCATAACCGTTACGTCGAAACGCAGCTATGAGCCTCTCTGTAGTGCGCGCTTCAAACTCAGCTTCCGGTGGTAATAGGTCAACCATTCCAGGCGGCAGCAAGGCTTGATGGGGTTTTTCTATCATTTAAGTAAGCCCACTGAAGGGCTTGTAGCAAAATTTAACGATAATACCATGTTACCAAAATGTTGAAGGTTTATAACAAAAAAGAAATTTGAGGCTTTTATAGAATGATTTAGTCTAAACCGCATCCCAAAAAGCATAATTTATAACTATAGATACAATAAGAATTGTTTCTATAGAGACAATTTTTTCAACATGTATTTTAGCTATCATAAGCTGAGGTGTAATGGTGTTTCAGGTTGGTTTTGAAGGTCAAAGTTAAGAAAATTAATTAACAAGTAACTTCCCACAAGAAAGGGTACGGCCGCTAAAATTATAGTACCTGTATATGCGGGTACCTGGCTTATTAAACTATCATACCAGTTTATTGCGCCGTAAATCGTGCCAAACGTTGTTAAAATAACACCCAGCACAAGTTCAAGTGAGGCAATGTTAAAATCATGCAGGAAATAAGTGTAAAATATGCGTCGCATGAAATTTACAAAATGGTTGTAGGCAAATGGCATTAAAATCTTTGAAATTGTTAGACTGCTTGTTTCCTCGCCGTAGTTTGCTTCCATTGGAACGTCTGCCACTACCGCTCTTAAGATATTTAGTTGGTGTAACATGTCAGATTCGAAGAAATAATCCCGCGCAAGTTTGTCTCTTGGAAGTATATTTGCCACTTTGGCATGTATGGCGGTAAACCCATTAGTGGGATCGAAGTTCTTCCAATAACCGCTTGACATCTTGGATGCGAATGAAAGGACGAAGTTGCCAATTATCCGAGGTATTGGCATTCCGGAAATTCCCTCTAGCCTATAAAACCGATTGCCTTTAGCGTAATCGGCCTGGCCGTTACAAATAGGGCGAACCAAGGTGGACACCATAGCAGGGTCCATTTGCCCGTCTCCATCTATTTTGACGATTAAATCTGCGCCCAGTTCAAGTGCCCGTTCATAGCCTGCAAGTGTTGCACCTCCTACACCTTGGTTTTCTTTATTGACGATGACTTGCACCCGTTTATCGTTGCACTGCTGTTTCACATGTTTGCCTGTATCCTCAGGGCAGGCATCATCGATTACGATGATATGGTTGACGGTATCGTCGAATTTCGACAAGACCGAGAGTATTTGGTTTCGTTCCCGATAGCATGGAACCACAGCGGTAATAACGTAATTTTGTTTGTATAGGTGCGGTGTCTCGAGCATTTAATTATTTTTTCCTCTCTAAAACCTGAACCATAGAGAGGACAATTTTTTTGCGCAAGTACGAGGGAAAAATACACTTGAAAGACGGCTAGAGATTCAAATCTATAAATAGCACCAGTCTTTGTTATTCTTAATGCTGACGAAAGGCGGGCGGAAAAGTATATGAAAAATACCTTGGCACAATTCTTGGCCCAGTATAATTTGCCAATCTACGGTTTTATAAAATTCTATATACGTATATACTAAATCTAGATATCTCAGCTTAGGTTTTGCAGAAAGTGTCTCACGGTGAAACTTTGGATTGGGTCACTTAATCTTGCCTTCTTTAAACACGACATGTTTCCGTATTACCGGATCGTATTTTCGCAATTCAAGTTTTTCAGTTTGAGTTCGCGGATTCTTCTTGGTCACGTAGTAGTAACCAGTGTCTGCGGTACTCTCCATTTTAATTAAAATTGTACTAGCTTTAGCCATCACTAGGCTCCAATTAGTCCGTAATTAAGGTATTCGCCGGGGCTGTGCACGATACGCATCTAGTCATCTCTGTCAAGCCACGGAGCCCCTGCTCTCTCTTGAAAATGAATTTTATGTCATTAATTTTGAACGGAGGCTATTGAATTGGATATACCGAGTATCCGGCTATAAAGGGTGGTGTCTGAAATTAATTTTTCAGCGATCAAAATATCAATTCTTCTCAGCTTAGTGTTAACTGGGCAGTTTTGTTTTAAAGTCATTCGTGCATGCTTATTATCCACGCTGACTTTTCGCCATGCCGCCATTAATCGACTTAAATCTGAAGCGTTTTTTAAAACTTCGGCAACTATGCTTTCAGCGTTATCATGCTCACTTATAGAGCAAATGTTAGGGGGCACGCCCAGGTTATGCAGGACATACCCGGAGGGCGTGACAAAATGTGACCAAGTTAGTGTTAACTCACCGTCATTGGGTAGTCGGCTGGCTGACTGAACCAATCCCTTGCCGAATGACGGTGTGCCAACAATGATAGCCCTTTTTTGGTCTTGAAGAGCGGCGGCAACAATTTCCGATGCCGAGGCCGAATTTCCATTTATCAAAACTATTATAGGGAGGCCGGTTAAAATATCATTTTCTTTTGCCAGATATTCATGTTGGCTTGAAGGATGTCTGCCTCGGGTAGTTAGTATTTTCCCCTCCACAAGAAAAAGATCAGCTACTTTTATTGCTTGATTGAGCACGCCACCTGGATTTCCTCTTAAATCTAGGATCATTCCCGCGACGGGTTTTTTTGCCCATTTAAGGGCTTTCGTAACTTTTGAAGCGATTTGTTGGGCAGTGCCATTATTGAAGTTGCTAATTACGACATGGAGGGCCCCATTCTCTTCAATCAAATTTACAGTGGGGAACAAAATTCGTTCGCGCTTCAGAGAATAGTCTATCCTACCAACAAATTTACGCCTGATTTTGATTTTAATATAGGAACCAATCGCGCCATGGACAGCCCTAACTAAGCCTTTGTTGTGCCAGCCTTTAACTGGAATATCGCCAATATGGGTGATAATATCATTGGCTTTAATGCCTGCCAGAAAGGCGGGTGTGGATTCTAAAACTGTTACGACCAATGCGCCATGGTTGACTGGTTTTAGGACGACCCCTATGCCTCCAAAACCTGATCTCTTTTGTCGGTTTTCGCTTGCTTGTTTTGCTCCAGAATAGCGTGAAAATGCATCTAAGAGAGAGACCGCGCCATCTAATACAGCTGTAATAACCACCTCTTGGCTGGCGTTTCCAATGGCAGATGAATGGGAACGGGAATATTGTAATGCGGCAACCATTATTTTTGCCCATGCATTCGAATTCCCGTTAAGGGGCCTAGGGTGTGTCTGGTGACGTTTTTGGGACACTTTGACAGTAATACTTGAGGGTGTAACCTCCACCTTGAAACGATTATCAATGCTTTCTAGTCCTCGTAGACCTTCAATTGCAATATCTGAAACAGGGATGGGCTGAATGTAGCGTTCAGATATTTCCTGTAATCCTTTACTGAACGTTTTATGGGCTAAAGTATAAAAATATTCATGATCAACAACCGGAGGTGGTGAGGTGCATCCAGTTGACATGATCACCAAGATTACAGTGAACCATCCAGCTTTCTTATAGCAGCTAAGTTTCATTGACCTAATAAATAGTCCAAATAATGTTTCTATCAAAAAAATAACAATAGCTCTAAATATTGATTAATTTATATTTAAGTACAAATCTCAGCGCTTTCTTTTCTTAAATTTATGCGTTCTGTGGCGATCGACTGATTTATTATTTGGGTAGTCAACTAACTTCAGGGTGATAGACCTGTTAATTGGGTTGGCACTCTCAATCAATACGTTAACGCTATCACCGACTTGAAGTACATTCCCCGTCTTTTGGCCTTTTAGTGATTGTTGGCTTTCATTGAAATGAAAATATTCATTGTGGAGGGAGCGAATAGGTACGAGGCCCTCAGATGCAAAACCATCCAAAGATACAAACAAGCCAAATTTTGCAACCCCAGAGATAACACCGGTCATTTGTTGCCCAATTTTTCTAATAAAAAAAGCGGCTGAAAATCGATCTATAGTATCTCTTTCAGCGTGAACTGCGCGTAGTTCCGTAATCGACAAATGGTCACCGATTTGGCGTAGTTCTATTTGATCAGTCAGGCAACCGCCGTCACCTAGGTTTAGAGTGGAAATCAAAGTTCTATGAATGAGGAGATCAGCATAGCGTCGGATGGGTGAGGTAAAATGACAATAGTGACGTAGGGCAAGCCCAAAATGGCCATGGTTTTCATTGGTATAATGAGCTTTTGATTGGGCGCGCAGAACGGCACTACCTATTGCGGAGGCAATACCCATTTTGGCAGCATGTTCAATAAACCTGTTGAAGTGGGATGGTTTTAGTATTTGAGATTTTGAAATTTTTAGTCCTAGGCTTCCAGAAAAGTTTTGGAAGGCTAGCAGCTTATCTTTTGGTGGATCGTCATGGACACGATACAATAAAGAACAACGTTTTTCTTCCAAAGCCTTGGCCGCAGAAACATTGGCGGCAATCATGAATTCTTCAATTAATTTATGACTGTCCAGGATAGGCCGTGCTGTTATGTCTTCAACATTTCCTCTAATATCTAATTTGATGTCAGCTTCAGGGACATTCAATTCTAGGGGTTCCCGTCGGCTTCGCGCTGCCGACAAACAATCGTATGCGTTGAAAAGAGGGTTAATCACCAAATCCATTAACACTTCAGTTTGGGTATCTGGAGAGCCATCCCGGGCTGATTGAACCTGTGTGTAGGTGAGACGTGCTTGAGACCTTATTACTGCCCGTTCAAATTGGTGACGGATAATGTTGCCTTTGCCATCAATCCAGATATGTGCGGCAAGGCAGGGGCGGTCTTCATCCGGTTTTAGGGAGCACCAGCCGTTGGAGAGCGATTCGGGTAACATCGGCACCACTTTATCTGGGAAATAGACGGAATTTCCGCGTTTTCGCGCTTCTATATCTAAGGATGTTTCTGGACGGACATACCACGCAACATCAGCTATCGCGACGACGATATGCCACCCATTTTTCATTTCCTGCCACGGTTCTGCAAAAACGGCGTCATCAAAGTCGCGAGCGGTTTCACCGTCAATTGTCACTAAGGGTAATGTCCTTAGGTCGGTCCGGTTCTCTTGTGTAGCTTGGACGCATGCGGCCGCTTGTTTCAAGGTCTCCTCTGGAAACCTAAAAGGAATATCATGCAGATGTATAGCAATGTGGCTAAAGGTGTGGGCGCCACCCTCCTTCCCTAAACGTTCTATGATTACTGCTTTTTGCCGCCCAAGTTTTCGAGAGGACACTACCTCTCCAACTACAAGTTCTCCGACCTCGGCATTTTGGGTATCATTTGGAGCAACCCTATATTCATGTCTTTTGCCACGTATTACTGGCTGTATACATCCATTTTCGCCAAATATACCGAGAATAGTCTTAGGTTTATTTTCTAATGGCCTGATGACAACAGCGTTATATGTCCCATCATCGTGCCGGGTGAGCTCCGCCAGTAGACGATCTCCTGGTCCAAGTGCGGAATGGATACGGTTTGAAGAGTTCACGTAAATCAAGGGTAATTCCTGGTATTCCTGCCAGTTGAGAGGTTTGGAAAGAACATCTCCGTTCTCGTCACTTCCCGTGACTTCGATCACTGTAACCCGTGGGAGGGTTCTGGGTTTGATGTAGAGACCCCCTTGGGAAAGAGTAATCAGCCTTTCATTTAGAAGCTCCTTCAATTCTATATTCAGAAGATTCCGGATTTTGGTACCCTTAGAGAATGCAAGATTGATTTCGCGTTTTCCGATACCATCAGGATAGCGCCCAATTAACTGCAGGAGGTCTTGTTTGGAATAAGTTCCTCGTTGGTGCTTAGTCGACCGGGTCAACGATTCAAATCAGTGTTGTGTTTTGGCCGTAACGGCCTTCTTCTTAGTAGCACGCTTCTTTGACGAGGCTTTTTTTTTGGTTGTTGTTTTCTTTTTTGCTGTCTTAGCTTCGATCAATTCTATGGCAAGTTCGAGATCTATTGTTTCTTTATCATTTTCTTTGGGCAAAGTCGCCCTTACGTTGCCATGTTGCACATAAAGTCCAAACCTCCCCTGGCGAAGAGTGATTGGTTTTTTGTCTTTGGGGTGTGGACCAACCTCAACGGGAGCAGGCCGGCGGGGGGCATCAGCCAGCAATGCAACAGCGCGGTTAAGACCAATTTCAAGGACATTGTCGTCTTTTAGGGAGACATAAGTTCCACCCATTTTAACGTACGGCCCAAACCTACCAATTGCCGCTGTAATCATATCAGCTGTTTCTGGGTGAAGACCAACCTCGCGGGGAAGTGCCAAGAGATCTAGTGCCAGCTTGAGATCAACGTCATTGGGATCCATCTCCTTGGTCAAAGAGGCGCGTTTAGGTTTGATTTTACCTTCGGGTTCACCCAACTGGATATAGAACCCATATGGCCCCCGCCGGAGACTGACGGAAAACCCTGTCTTGGGTTCTATTCCTAATTCTTTGGGTCCATTATCTGTGAGGGCGGGAGTGGGCTCTAGTCCACTTGCTACGGTAAGGGGGCGTGTATGATTGCACTCAGGATAATTTGTACATCCTATGAACCCTCCGTGCTTATGTGATGATTTAAAAGATAGACTCCCATCTTTACAGTTTGGACACTTACGTGGGTCTCCGCCTTCCTCATCCGTTCGAAAAAAATGTGGACCTAGTAATTCATTAAGGGCATCTAGAACCTCTCTGTTACGAAGTTCACTCGTTTCATTGATAGCTTCGCTAAAGGACGTCCAGAAGTCCTGTAAAACAGATTTCCATTTGATACGCCCCCCCGATATCTCATCCAGCTTCTCTTCGAGTTCAGCGGTAAAGTCATATTCGACATATTTTGAAAAAAATTTAACCAAAAATGCGGTCACCAATCTTGAGCGTCCTTCTGGATAAAATCTGCGGTTTTCAAGCCTTACATAATTTTCCTTTAGTTTAGAAATGATTGAAGAATATGTCGAAGGCCGGCCTATTCCCAATTCTTCCATTTTTTTGACCAGGCTCGCTTCAGAGAAGCGTGCGGGCGGATTTGTGAAATGCTGTTCGGGAGAAACGGAAGCTCTTGATACGGCTTCACCTTCTTTCATATTAGGAAGGACACGATCTACCTGATTATCATTTGTTTTGTCTGGGGCGTCTTTGTACACGCGCAAATGACCGTCGAAGGCAATTACGGAACCCGTTGCCCGCATAGTGACGTCATTAAATGTTTCTGGCTTTCCAATGGGGCGCAAGTCAATTGCCACCTGGTCCATCACGGCAGATTCCATTTGGCTCGCTACAGTTTTATTCCATATCAACTCATAGAGTTTTCTTTGGTCGTCGTTTAATGATCCTAATTCTTGTGGTCGGATACCAAAGTTGGTTGGCCTGATTGCTTCGTGGGCCTCTTGGGCGTTCTTCGCCTTCGTCTTGTATATACGGGGGGATTTAGGGAGATAGTTATCGCCAAATTGAGATTTTATTTGATTTCGGCAACTCCCAATTGCCTCCTGAGCAATTGAGACACCGTCCGTCCTTATATAAGTAATAAGTCCAAGGGTTTCGCCATTCACATTGACACCCTGGTAAAGACTTTGTGCAACCTGCATTGTTCTTTTTGCTGTGAAATAGAGCTTATGTGCAGCAGCCTGTTGTAGAGTTGAAGTAGTAAAGGGGGCTCTCGGGTGGTTTTTGGTTTGTTTGCGTTCGACCATCGAGACAGCAAAGTTATTTTTTTCTATTTGTTCGACAGCCTGGTTTGCAGCGGCTTTGTTATTTAGAGAGAACTTATCTAACTTTTGTCCATTTAGGTGAGTGAGTTTTGCCAGAACGCAAACATTTGCTGAGTTTCTAAATTCAGTTTCTACCGTCCAATATTCTGTTGGGGTAAAGTTTTCAATCTCAATTTCGCGCTCACAGATTAGTCTCAAGGCAACGGATTGTACTCTACCTGCGGATTTGTTGCCTGGTAATTTACGCCATAATACGGGCGATAATTTAAAACCGACCAAATGGTCTAAAGCGCGTCTTGCGAGATAGGCTTCGACGAGGTTTTCATCAACGTCTCGCGGTTGTTCTAACGCGTCCAAAACCGCTTTCTTGGTAATTTCGTTAAAAACAATTCGCTTAACATTTACGTTTGTTAGCAGGTTTTTTTCTCTCAGAATTTCCTGCAGGTGCCAGGATATGCCCTCTCCCTCCCTATCCGGGTCAGTTGCAAGATACAAATTGTTAACATTTTTTAGGGCTGCAGCTATTTCCTTGATCTGTTTTTGGGAGTTCGGGTGAACCTCCCAATCCATTTCAAAGTCGGCGTCGGGACGCACGGAGCCGTCTTTATTCGATAAATCCCTTATATGGCCAACGGTGGCTAATACCTTATAATCATTACCTAAATATTTGTTGATTGTTTTTGCCTTTGCAGGCGATTCTACAATGACCAAGTTTGACATAATTTATTCTTCTAAATTTTTGAATCTTGTAACGTTAAGTATTTTGGCCACCATTTCAATAAGCTAGCCCAAGCTTCTTATTCCTATTTTAAACTAAAGGACCTGAATGGTAACAATGGACATGTGGCACTAGCGAAGGGGTTCGTCAACCATTAGGAACGCCGGATTTGATATTGTTTTCTCCCAAATTATCTGTTCAGTGTAAAACTTTTGGAAAAATAAATCATTTTTCATGGCCATTACTTGTGGTTCCATTTTCTGATTTCTTCCCTAGCTTAATTTTACTTTCTTTACCTTTGATTAGGCGCCACATATTTTCCTTATGCCTTAGTATACTGAGGCCAGTAATGAGAGTTGTCATAATAGATACATTTGTATCAGGCAAATACCAGGCATAAACTGTTGATAAAGTCAGTGCAAGAATTGCAGCTAGAGATGAATAACGGAATATAGCCGCAATTATTAGCCAGGTTGCTACGGCTGTTAAACCAACCTGCCAAGCAATCGCAAGAAGTACGCCTAAAACAGTAGCTACCCCTTTTCCACCCCTAAATTTTAACCAAATTGGGAAAATATGGCCGACAACGGAGCAGACGCCAGAAATAACTGCGAGATCAAGACCATAGCTCTGGGCCACAATAACCGTTACCCCGCCTTTGCTACAATCTAGGATAAGCGTAGCAATGGCAATATTCTTATGTCCGGTACGCAATACATTTGTCGCACCAATGTTTCCTGAGCCAATTTCTCTTAAATTTCCAGCCCCTGTGATGTTTACCAAAATTAGGCCAAAGGGTATCGAACCGGTCAAATAGGCAATTATGGCTGTTAAGACATAGGTTTGACTGATTGATTCCATTTTATGCTATCGGGGCTCCACCAGGTGAAGCTAGCTATCTACTCTGTAGACGGTTCGTCCGTCTATGACAGTGCGCAGTACCATCCCCTGAACAGGGCGCCCATCAAAGGGTGTGTTTTTTGCTTTACTGGCTAGGTCATCGGCATTGACCTGCCAACCCCGGTCAGGATCGAAAACCGTAAAGTCAGCTTTCCCGCCAGTCTGTAACCTCCCTGCCGGCAAACCAAGTAAATTCGCTGGAGAGCAGGTAAGTTTGGAAAGCGTCTCCAGTAAGGTCATATGCCCATTATGGTAAAGTTCGAGAGACACTGAGAGTAATGTTTCCAAGCCGACCCCACCATATGCTGCCTGGGAGAAGGGAACACGTTTGCTGTCTTCATCCTGTGGAGCGTGGTCGCTGGCAATTACATCGATAGTTCCATCAACTATGCCCTCTACCACAGATTTTCTATCCTCTTCGCTTCTGAGTGGTGGAGAAAGCTTGGCAAAAGTTCGGTATTCGCCCACAGATGTTTCATTCAGGGCAAAATAAGGGGGAGCTGTATCACATGTTATCTGCAGGCCCTTCGCCTTGGCTTTTCTTATGGCATTGATTGCTTCAGAGGTCGATACATGGGCAAAATGCAGTTTGCCTCCGGTTAATTCCACTAGTCGGATGTCCCTTTCTACTATTATAGTTTCAGCGACGGGAGGTATCCCTGAAAGTCCAAGACGGGTGGCCACCTCCCCTGCATTCATTACCCCGTTAGCTAAGCTTGGTTCCTCAGCGTGTTGAATGATTAGCAAGTCAAAAGTTCGTGCATATGTAAGCGCACGGCGTAAGACCTGTGCATCGGCAACGACTTTTTCACCGTCGGTAAATGCAACGGCGCCTGCTTGTGCCAAGATGCCTAGTTCGGCAAGTTCCAACCCTTGTAGCCCCTTGGTAACGGCAGCGTAGGGATAAATTTTACTTAATCCAATCAGTCTAGCGCGGCGCGCTACAAACTCCACTACCGACATATCTTCGATGATGGGAGCAGTATTGGGCAGGCAAACCATGGTAGTGACGCCCCCAGCAGTTGCAGAGCGTCCTGCCGATTCAATTGTACCTTTATGCTCTTCACCTGGTTCTCTTATTTGAACCCGGATATCGACCAAGCCAGGTGCGAGGCACTTGCCTTTGCAGTCTATCGTCGGAATATCTTCCGGCGCGCCATTTGTAAAAAGGTGTTGGCCCACATCCGCAATGGTTTCTCCATCGGTCAAGATGGCCCCTTCTTCGTCCATACCTGTTGCAGGATCTAGAAGTCGTGCATTGATATAAGCACGTTTGCCGACAGTATTATCCGGCATGGCAGCTGTCCAGGTTCTATTCAAGGTCTCTGATCCTTTAATTTAAAACTTCTCAAAGGTTTTCAAGTCTCTCTTCCTTGATATTTTGGGCAAGAATATCCAGACAAGCCATACGTACAGCGACACCCATTTCCACTTGCTCACGAATCACACTGCGGCTAAAATCATCGGCAACAACAGAATCTATTTCAACTCCGCGGTTAGCGGGTCCCGGATGCATAATCAGGGCATCAGGCTTGGCTACGGAGAGCTTGTCATAATCAAGGCCAAAAAATAAAAAATATTCCCGGATTGAGGGAATAAAATTACCATCCATGCGTTCGTTTTGCAGACGCAACATCATCACGATATCGCAATCCTTAAGGCCTTTTTTCATATCGTGAAACACTTCGACGCCCATCTGGGCGACAGATGAGGGTAAAAGTGTTAGGGGAGCTACCAAGCGCACTCGAGCCCCCATGGTTACTAGAAGGTGGATATTGGAACGTGCAACGCGGGAGTGCACAATGTCGCCGCATATTGCGACGACAAGACCTTCCAGGTTTCCCCGCCTTCTGCGGATGGTGAGAGCGTCTAATAGAGCCTGTGTTGGATGTTCATGGCTTCCATCACCCGCATTTATTACTGCACAATTTACTTTCTCTGCTAATAGTTGGGTGGCCCCACTTTCGCCGTGACGGACGACTAGTATATCAGGGTGCATGGCGTTAAGGGTCATAGCTGTGTCAATTAGGGTCTCGCCTTTTTTAATTGCGCTGTTAGCAACGGACATATTGATAACGTCAGCGCTCAAGCGCATGCCTGCAAGTTCGAAAGATGTCAAAGTACGGGTGGAGTTTTCAAAAAACAGATTGACGACGGTGCGCCCTCGTAAAAGATCAACTTTTTTGTCGGCTTGTCGATTCTGTTCGACATACTGCTCTGACTTGTCAAGAAGCGCTGTGATTTCTTGTCTAGAAAGTCCCTCAATTCCTAGCAGGTGACGGTGTTGATAATTTGGATTGGCCAGATTTGTTACCATAAAACCGAAATATATGTTGCCTAGACTAATTGGTCCAGAGCTTAAATATGCGATACTAGTTGTAGGTGACTGTTACGAGGATAAAGAATCTAGCGCACCTTGTAAAATATATGCGGCTGCCATCTTATCAATAATCTCGGAACGACGGTTGCGGCTTAAATCTGCTTCTTTAATCAATAGTCGTTCCACGGCTGAAGTTGACAAGCGCTCATCCCAAAATGTAATTCCAATTTCCAATATATTGTCGAGATTAACAGCAAACTGACGTACCGATTGGCATGCAGGGCCTTCGTTACCGTCCATGCTGATGGGTAATCCGAGCACTAATCCGTTTACCTGCCTTTCAGTAATGATAGCGTCTAAATTTTCAACATCCTTAGTGAACTTGCTCCTTCGGATTGTTCCGACGGTCGTGGCAATCTTCATATCACTGTCGGATACCGCGAGACCAATAGTCTTCCTGCCGACATCAAGGCCTAAAAGCCTACTTTTTTTTGGCAGGTATTTGATTAGCTCGGAGAGTGACTGAAAAACCATAAATAATTAAGGATCTTAAAAGTATTCAGTAAATAATGGGCGTGCCAAAATATAAAGCCCCATAATGAGAAGTGCGATAAAGAATACTTGCCGGAAGCGGGCATCATTCAAATGTTTACGCACTAAAACACCCACTAACATTCCCAAAAAAGCGGGCACGAGGGCAAAGGCGGAAAGATAAAATTGGTTTGTCGGCATTAAACCGTGTCCACCAAGGGCGACGCCTAGGGATACAGTTGCCATTGTAAATGTGACGCCCATGGCTTGTATGAACTGTTCACGGGGTAAGCCTAGCGCTTGTAGATACATTACTCCAGGAACAACGAAGGATCCAGTTAAGCCCGTGAATAGACCGGCGATGGCCCCCACTGCCGGCGCAGCCGCTGGTTCCCATTTTGTTGGCAGGTTGATTTGTGGTGTAGTTAGGCTAAGCACGGCATAGGCAGATAACAATATCCCCAGAAGCGCAGAAAGGATTGGGGAATTGGAACTCGCCAAGATACCCGCACCGATCCAAGTACAGAGAAAGGCGGCTATTATGTAGACCCACATTCTCTTGATTATGTCTTTTAAAAAACCACCGGATATCCCCTGCCAGACATTAGTTAATAGAGCTGGCAACACTAAAATTGCTATGGCAGGCTTGAGGCCTAGGGTGGCTACCAAGAGAGCTAAAGACACAGAAGGTAGGCCAAGGCCTATAACCCCTTTGACGAACCCCGAAACAAGGAATACCACGGTAATAATAACGAACAATTCCAGGGAAGGGAGAGGCGACATATTTGGCATAATGTAGCTTTAAATTTTCTCCGTCCAGAGTTGAACCTGGGAAGTAGAAGGACGACGGATACAGATATGTCTGATAGTGGATGAGGTATAAAAACCTAGAATACGAGAATGTTTTATTAGTCGAAAGCCTCTTCCCAAGAACCCCTTGTCGCAGCCTTGGAATATTCTGTTGCGCGGTTTTCAAAAAAGTTTGTGTGCTCAACCGCATTGAGCATCGTGCTAAGCCACGGCAACGGATGTTTCTCTATTTGGTAAATTGGCTGCAGTCCCAATTGAGTCAGTCTTCGGTTAGCTATGTACCTTATATAATCTTTGACGTTATTAGGTGTTAGTCCCTCAACAGAACCAAGTTCAAATGCCAAGTCTACAAAGGCGTCTTCGTGGATGACGATCGTTTCGCAGGCCTTGTAAAGTTCACTTTGAAGGTCTTGTGTCCAGATTTCTGTATTTTCCGATACAAATGTTTTAAAGAGTTTAATGAGTGAAGCGCAATGTAGACTTTCATCCCTTACAGACCAGGTGACGATTTGCCCCATGCCTTTCATCTTATTGAATCTAGGAAAATTTAATAGGATTGCAAAACTAGCAAAAAGTTGAAGTCCTTCTGTGAACGCGCCAAAGACTGCTAGTGTTAATGCGATGTCTTTTTTGGTATCGACGCCAAATTGCTGCATGTAGTCGTACTTAGCCTTCATCTCCCTATACTGAAGGAAAGCAGAGTACTCTGCTTCCGGCATGCCAATTGTATCAAGGAGATGTGAATAGGCGGCAATATGGATGGTCTCAATATTGGAGAAGGCTGCAAGCATCATCTTAACTTCCGTGGGCTGGAAGACCTGGGAATAATGCTTCATGTAGCAGTTATTTACTTCAATATCGGATTGAGTAAAAAAGCGAAAAATTTGTGTCATCAAATGGCGTTCGCTTTTACTCAGTTTATGATGCCAGTCTTTAACATCGTCGGCCAGAGGCACTTCCTCCGGCAACCAATGTACACGTTGCTGAGTTAACCAAGCATCATAACACCAAGGATAGGTGAAGGGTTTATAAACTGGATTTGCGTCGAGAAGTGACACGTTGCTAGACCCTCAATTAATTTTGTTTCCACTTTACTGGCACGCGAGACACTCTTCATAGTCAGTACTCTCGAGTGATTCAGATGGCGTGCGCGCGGCTAAAGGTATATTTAATTTGGTTGTGGTTGGCTCTTGTAGCGCGTTGGGACTGGCCTTGGAATTTGTTTCGAGCAGCTCCTCGGTAGAGACGTCCTCCGCACGTTGTATTGATTTGGAACGGCAATAATAAAGGCTCTTCATACCCCGTTTCCAGGCCATATAGTGGATCTGATGAAGATCTCTTTTATGGACATCAGCTGGCAGGAAAACGTTTACTGACTGGGATTGATCAATATAGGGCGTTCGGTCAGCGGCAAGATCAATTACCCAACGCTGGTCCAATTCAAAGGCAGTTTTAAAGATTGATTTTTCGTCATCACTTAAAAACTCTAAGTGCTGGACTGAGCCCTGGTTCACGGTGATGGAAGACCAAATATCCTCGTTATCTTTGCCTTTGTTCTTGAGTAGTTTTTTTAGGTGACGGTTACGGACGTTAAAGGAGCCTGAGAGTGTTTTGTGGATATAGCTATTTCCATTTATTGGCTCAATGCCGGGGGATGTCCCACCGCAAATTATCGATATACTTGCGGTCGGTGCAATAGCTGTCTTGTTCGAGAAGCGTTCATTAATCCCGTAATCACTGGCATCTGGGCAGGCGCCTCTCTCTTCAGCTAGCAACGTCGATGCCGCGTCTACACCAGCCTTAATATGTCGAAAAATTTTTAAATTCCATCCCTTAGCCAACGCCGATTCAAAGGGTACAGAATTGGCCTGTAGAAAGGAATGTAGCCCCATGGTGCCCAAGCCGACCGATCTCTCTCGCATAGCAGCATATTTAGCCCTCTTCATGCAGTCGGGTGCGCTATCTATAAAATCCTGTAATACATTATCAAGAAAACGCATAATATCTTCTATAAAACTTGGATTATTTTTCCATTCATTAAAAGTCTCTATATTTAAAGATGATAAACAGCAGACAGCGGTTCGCTCTTTACCCAAGTGGTCAATTCCAGTAGGGAGAGTAATTTCGCTGCAAAGGTTAGAGGTTTTGACTGATAAGCCTGCTAGCTTGTGGTGTTCAGGTATCAGCCGGTTTACCTGATCCGAAAAAATAATATATGGCTCTCCTGTCTCAATACGAGCGTTTAATAGCCTGATCCAGAGCGAACGGGCAGAAACTTTTCGAACGGGAGATTGGTCCTTGGGGCTAATAAGGCCCCACTCCTCGTCGTTTTCGACAGCCCGCATGAAAGCATCCGGCACTAATACGCCATGGTGAAGGTTTGGTGCTTTACGGTTGGGGTCACCGCCGGTAGGTCGACGTATTTCCATGAATTCTTCGATTTCTGGATGGGACATAGGGAGATAGACGGCCGCTGAGCCTCTCCTTAAAGAACCTTGACTGATGGCGAGGGTCAATGCATCCATTACTCGAATAAAAGGGATGACGCCCGACGTTTTACCGGAAACACCTACCTTCTCACCAATGGAACGCAGATTGCCCCAGTAACTGCCGATGCCGCCGCCAGAAGACGCAAGCCAAACATTCTCGGTCCAAAGATCAACGATACCATTCAAACTGTCTTTACTTTCATTGAGAAAACAAGAAATTGGAAGTCCCCGGGTAGACCCTCCATTAGATAACACCGGTGTTGATGCCATGAACCAATGATTGCTCAGATAATCATAAATGCGTTGTGCGTGAGATGTGTTATCACCGTATGTACTGGCTACCCTGGCAAATAGTTCTTGATAGTCTTCACCCGGCAGGAGGTAGCGGTCTGTCAAAGTCGCTTTCCCAAAATCCGTTAGTTTTGCATCACGGCTTTTGTCGACTTGGACTGTGGGTCCTTTTAAAGTTTGAATGGCGGAATCAAGCAATTGTCGCTCCCTCAGTTAACTTAACATTACCTACTGTAGGCAGCTTACTTTTTGCACAGGTATTTCCATTTCCACTGGGTAAAAATTTTAGAATTGAAACCGAAGTTAAAATTTATTTTATTTTTCAATGCTTTAAGATCCTTAAGTTAAAAATTTAAAATGTATGCTGTTGGAGGTTCTGGTCTGTCTTCGCTATTTGATCCCGGAGTTGTAAACCAATATTGGTTCGCTGAATTTAGCAGAAGGCGCTGGATTTAAGCAGATATCAATATGATTTGGCGTGCGGTTGACGCCTCTCGTCCTCCCCCTAAAATAAGTTATAAGAGCTTAGTTGGAACTAGATATAGTATTACAATTAAAAAAAGCGTCAACAGATAGTTAAGGAAAGACCGACATTTTCATGAATTGAGCCTTTAAATTGCGCATAGGCTGTCGGTGTTAATAACTATTATTTAATATAATCAAGAGCTACCAGGCATAATTGGAGAGGAAACCATACGACGGTCTCTAATGATGTAAAGTCAGCATAATTTATGTATTTTGCCCCATCAATTAGGGTAGATCCTCAATTTTGGTTTGGTTACCCCTTAATATTCTATAGTAGGCGCGATAAATTAAAATCTAATCTGACAGAAATCATCAAATTCAGCCCATAAGGAGAAATTTGGTTATAATTTGTCCGTTATTATTTATTTGTATTGAACTAACGTTGCTTAGTTGTTAGCAGCTAGATTTTTTTGGAGGTTATGTACATTGGATTCGATGTGGGAAGAGGGCTTTGAACATATGGAGGAATTTGTTCGTGCCACCGGCAATGCCAAGGTACCGGCGGTTCATGTGTGTGCTGACGGCTTTGATCTTGGAAGGTGGGCTGAACGTCAAAGGGCATTTCGGAATTCAATGGATGCCGAGCGGAAGGCGCGCTTGGAAGCCTTCAAAGGTTGGATCTGGAATATTCGTGATCTTGCCTGGGAAGATGGATTTGAGCATTTGGAGGAGTTTGTTGCTGCGGATGGTGACGCCTCTGTTCCATATAAGCATATTACACCAGATGGGTTTGATCTTTGGAGGTGGGTTGAACGCCAGAGAATTGCTCGAACTACCATGGATCCGGTTCGCAAGAGACGGCTTGAGGCCCTGATAGGCTGGACTTGGCAGGTAAAACGGTAATCCCTTCAGGTAATTAGGAGGCTCACCGAATAATGAGAAAACACGCATAATCATTGTTGAAGTATGGGGCTTTCTCCTTTTGATCGACATCTAATCATGATATTGCTGCTTGCACTTGATCGTAATCACCTCAGGGTCTCATCATATAGAAATCATTGGCATTTCCCTTGACGTTATACAGTCATTTCTAGCGTATTTGGTAACAGCGACAGCGCTGACATTAATCTATGTATTTGTGTACTTTTGGGTGACACCCCATCCTGGATTGACTCAAAGAAAAGCGGATGCAATTCTCGAGTCAAAATTCGCTAAATATTATAGTTGGCGAATAACCCTAAACTCAACATATGTTGCAGAGTTAGGTGTTGATTGTGTCTGTCCACTTGCGGTTTGGCATCACCTTAAAGTGGTTGAAACATAGACTACACCAAAGCCTTTAGCGGATTGGTTAAACGTGATGGCCCTACAGAAGAGTTGGAGAGGTGATGGAAAAATTCGGGGCTGAACTTATATTAGATTTGCATGGTTGCGACCCTGGTACATTTACGCGCAAAAGTATTAGTAGGTATTTTGCAAGCCTCTGCAAACTCATCGATATGAAACGTGAGGCGTTATACTTTTGGGACGATTTGGATCTTCCTGTGGAAGAAAGACAAACGTCTGCCCATAGTCAGGGTACTTCAGCCGTCCAGTTTATTTTGACGAGTTCTATCGTAATCCATACGCTTGACCAGTTGGGAGCTATTTACATTAATATTTTTTCTTGCAAGGACTTTGACCCCAATATCGCGGAACAGTTTACGGTCGATTGGTTTAGTGCCACCGACTGCTCTGCCAGGTTTGTTGAACGAATTTGAGGGGATGCAAGTGAAACTGATTGAGAGGCAAGTAAGGATACCTGTCGCGCCAAGTCATCACAGCCTGATTTCTCATATTCAAAAGACAATTGACGTAACGCTCGGTGATACGGTGCTTCCGGTACGTTTCGTGATTACCGGTGTAACTGGTGTTGAGTATAATTGCGAACTAGGCACTCTCGAAGGCCTGGAAGTCGAAAAGACAAGGGGGCTTAATTCCATATTTAATTTTTTGCCCCGCAAGGTAGAAAGGACGGATACGTTTAATGCTGTCTTTTTGGTGCCGACGGGTATTGGTGCTGAGATTGGAGGCCATGCCGGCGATGCAACGCCAGCCGCAAGGGTGATTGCAACAGCTTGTGATACGTTGGTTACCCATCCCAACGTCGTAAACGCTTCTGATCTCAATGAAATGCCGGAGAATGCACTTTATGTTGAGGGTAGTTCAATTACCCAATTATTAATGGGGACGGCTGGGTTGCAACGTGTCCGAGCAAATAGAGTACTAGTACTCATAGATGCACATGAGACTGAAGTGTTTGTTAATGATACGGTCAATGCCGTAAGTGCTGCCCGCGCGACCTATGGATTTGATTGCGTTAAGGTTGTGAAGCTTGATCCGCCACTCCGCATGACCTCGTGTTTCACGGACTCCGGCAGGGCAGCGGGGGAGATTGAGGGTTTATATCGCGTCTGCACGGTGTTGGATGAGCATGATGGTACGTTTGATGCCGTAGCCATCGCATCTGTTGTTGACGTCCCCGATGAATACCATAAAGAGTATTTTCGCCGCGATGGTAAAATGGTGAACCCGTGGGGCGGTGTCGAAGCAATGTTAACCCATTCGTTATCGCTGCTTTATGGATTGCCAACAGCACACTCACCAATGCTTGAAAGTCAAGCAGTGGCAGATTTTGATTTGGGATTGGTTGAGCCGCGGCTAGCGGCTGAGGCGGTATCCTTTACCTTCCTGCAGTGTATGTTGAAAGGTCTACATCGTAGCCCACGCATAGTCAGCCACCCTGAGGCTTTGGGCGAGGCCGGAATTTTTACGGCTTCTGATGTTTCTTGTCTAGTTATCCCTGATAAGTGTGTTGGCCTACCCACGTTGGCGGCTCTTGAACAGGGTATCCCCGTCATTGCTGTGCGTGAGAATGATAACCTTATGCAAAATGACCTTGAGGCTCTTCCCTGGGCGAAAGGACAGTTGCACGTTGTAGAAAACTACTGGGAAGCGGTTGGCGTGATGAGCTCTCTCAAGGCGGGAATTGTGCCGGGTGCGCTGCGCCGCCCTCTAGAAGTCACGACTGTAGAAACTAGAACCTTCGCGTCGGCGACAGTCAACGATGTTTGAGCCTGTAGATAAGTAAGTAGATTAGGCATCTTAAAAAGTCGTATTGATGCTGGCGCAACTGTGCCGGTGAAACCAACTACACTAAGAGGTGTTATGTTCCGGAACGTTTGGTGACGTTCTTACTCTGATAAATACTGAAAACTGGATATTTAATGATGAGGCGAGGCGGCCTAGGTACTCTGGCTTTCAATAAACTTTTTAATAAACGACCGGTATTTGGTTGCTGGTCGACCAAGAATTGCCTGGAGAATTAAGTCATTACCATATTTATAGCCGTGGTCATTGTAATGACGACACATGTTTACATAGTTACGTATAGCGTAATCAGTCCATTCCTTTTTGATCGCCCATGCCTTCCAATCCTCAATGTCACGATGAACTGCGTCCACTTTTTCCCCCAGTTCTTCGCTGATAATACCAGCCATCTCGTTGTGGCTCAGGGTTTCAGAACCACATAATTCATATGTTCCCCCCCAGAACCGATGGTCTAGCAATATATTAGCCATGGCTTCACCAAGATCATCAGTATCAATGACGTTCATTTGACTTTCTGGCGAATAGGGTCGGGGGTAGGTTCCTTCTTTAATTATCCGTGGCCATTCGACGCGCAAGTTCTGCATGAACATTGAAGGTTGTACCACCGTATACATGAGATCAGAGTTAATAAGATGCTCTTCTAACTTTAGTTTTTGCCAATGGTGGCCCAGTTGCTCCATCTGAGGATGGTAGGCTGAGCAAAAGCAAAAATGCTCGACTTGTTCATTGCACGCTGAATCTACAACGCGCTTTCCTATTTCAAACTCGTCTTCTCTAAATCGAGCCGGAATATAACAGATTGAGCTTGCCCCCTTCATGACATTTTTGACGTCTTCATCGGAATGAAAATCCCCGATAAAGATTTCAATCACGCCAAGAGATTTTAGATTTGTTGCCGAGGCGGAGTTTGAGGTTAAGATCCTTAAACGGGTATCACGGCGTGTCAGTTCTTTGATTAGAGGTATGCCCACTGCACCCGAGGCACCAATAATAACTATCATTATTTTGTTCCAGTCATTAGGCAATTTTACCTTACGTTATTCCAGTCATAATAGGTTCGTTAGATATTAAAAAATTTGCTATTTAGGCAAACATATATTGACATACGTTGTTGCCATATGTGTTTAATTTGGCGAGCCACTTTATTGCGTTTATCTTGAGATTAATAGATGTCATACAAAAGCCAATGCATAGAATATTTCATTTGATCTGACGCATATGCCCGAAGAGTTTGAAGAAAACACCCCAACCAATACGTGGCGCGGAAATGTGAAAGAGGAGTGGTGTGATTACAATGGACACCTAAATCTTGCTTACTATGTTGTTATTTTCGACTTGGCGACAGATGCGTATTACGACGCTCTAGGTTTAGGCAAAACATATAAAAACATCACAAATCATTCCTGGTTCACTGCGGAGTCACACGTGTGCTATGTATCTGAAGTATTTGCAGGTACGGAGATATACTGCACTACTCAATTAATTGGATTTGATAAAAAAAGAATGCACTACTTTCACCGGATGTACCGGGTAACAGGGCGTATTTTAGTTGCGACAAATGAACTGTTAGCCCTACACGTCGACTTAAAAGAGAGAAGGGTTGTGGAAACTGCTACCGCTTCTTTAGCTCTACTGGAGCGGATGTTGGTAAGCCACCAGGCTCTTCCCAGACCCAAACAATTGGGTAGCAAAATTTCTATACCTCCAAAAATTTGAGTAGGTGTTATAAAGACTGGCCCTTTGAGTTGATGCTGCTTTCAAGGTACAAATCGTTAAGCTGCAAATTAGAGAGAGTTCTTATTCATGAGTGATAATGTCAACAGAATTTATGCCGATGCATATGCCAACAAGGTTTTGAAGAAAGAACTCCGGCCTAAAGTTGAGAGGTCAAATTTTAAGAAACCCCCGGTTAGGTCTAAGAGAATTCATGCCCAACAGAAACCAATCGATAAACATGGCAATTATGAAGGAACTGATGTTGGTTTAACTTCCACTTCAATACAAAATTCAAATTCAAAGAAAAAGACCGTAAATAGGAGGAAAAAGCCTATCGACCAGCACGGAAATTACGAAGGTACTGACGTAGGTTTTACCGCAAAATTTGATGACTAAGTCCATGAACTTAAATAGTGTTTATCGCTGCAAAAAGATTGTGACGGTGAAAAAACACAACAATCCGTCTGGCAATTGTGTAAGTTTTAAAAATTACATGGTTTAATTTGTTGTTGATGATCTTGCGAGGTTCTAGATAAGACGTTCCTACGCCGGAATCTTCACCAAATCCTCGCGGGGTGTTCCGCCTCGGTAACGTGAGATGTACTCTTCCGCATCGATTGCGATGCCCGAGACATTACTTTTGTAGGCGTCAGTTTCGAAATAGCCAAAGAATTCCGTTTTGGTAGCAAAGTTCACACAATTCATCTCCGCTAAATTTCCATCCGGGTCATGGTAATAGAAGCGCGTGCTAACTCCATGGTTCCAAGTTTCAGAGGGTAAAATGTTTGCCTGTTTTAGTCCGTCATACCGGTCAAAAAGTTCATCGAAGCTCCCATGTCCCAACTGAAGATGATGGAGACCTGGATCGGTGTGAGGTACATTCGAAGTGCCGTCGACCTCAAAGATACCTAGTACCTGTTGGTAAGGGTAAACACCGGCAAGTTTAAAAAATGCAATTTGTTGAGCTCATTTCCACGACACTTTCTTCGGACGAGGGCGGGTAAAGATAAGGTTCAATGGCAAGGGCTTTAACATACCAGTCCTTAAGATGATCGAAGTTGCCAGTCTTTAAAACGATTTCGCTGAGCGAAGGTATGGGAATGGATATAGAGGTCGTGCGGTTCTTCATGAAAATCTTCTCCGCCGAAATACATGACAAATTAGTGACAAACCTAATCTATTATAGCGATTTTATCGCAAGTCCGTACACTCTTTCAGTCTCAAAAAATCAAGTCAACATAATCAGCCAATTTATGATTTGACCTCTTTCAGGCTTAATGATTTTCTATTAGTTTGCGCGGCAGGGATGCCAAACGAACAACCCAGAAAATTTTGAAAAGTTATCAGAAATGGCCTTAGACGAAGCAACAGTCAGAAAAATTGCAAAGTTGGCACGAATTAAAGTGCCTGAAAATGAAGTGCCAACTTTGGCTGAAGAACTTTCTAAAATTATAGAATGGATAGAACAATTGAATGAGGTGGACACAGAAAATGTAACCCCTATGACAAGTATGGCTGAAATGGTTATGCCCAAGCGAGCGGATAAGGTCACCGATGGCAACTATCCGGATCGCGTGCTTTCTAATGCGCCAAACCCCGAGGGGCCGTTCTACACTGTTCCGAAGGTTATTGAATAATGAGTGAATTGACCGAACTTACAATTGCGGAAGCTCGGGATGGATTGGTAAACCGAAAATTCTCGTCTGTGGAACTTACTGATGTCCATATCAGGGCGGTGGAGGCTGCGCGTGACTTGAATGCCTTTGTTACTGAAACCCTAGATTTAGCCATCGAACGAGCAAAGGCTTCCGATGATCGTCGGGCGAAAGGCAAGCCTGCCGGAGGAATGGATGGCATTCCTATTGCAGTCAAAGATCTTTTTTGCACGGAAGGTGTGTTGACGACGGCTTCATCACATATTCTCGACGGCTTTATCCCGCCGTATGAGTCGACTGTCTCTCAGAATTTGCGGGATGCAGGTTCCGTTATGCTCGGCAAGACTAATATGGATGAGTTTGCTATGGGATCTGCCAATGTTACTAGCTTCTACGGTGCCGTCAAAAATCCTTGGTATGTGAACGATGGAAAGGATCGCGTGCCGGGAGGTTCGTCGGGCGGTTCTGCAGCCGCCGTGGCCGCTAATATTTCCCTCGGCGCTGTAGGCTCGGATACAGGTGGATCTATCCGACAGCCAGCCTCATTCTGCGGTGTCGTTGGAATGAAACCTACTTATGGACGTTGCTCTCGTTGGGGTATGGTGGCTTTTGCATCAAGTCTAGATCAGGCAGGTCCTTTGACGCGCACAGTTAGAGATGCCGCGATAATGTTGCAGGCTATGGCCGGCCATGATTTTAAGGATTCGACATCAAGTACAGAGCCCGTCCCTAATTTTGAGGCATCTATCACCGGTGAAATTAAAGGTCTAAAGATAGGGATACCTTCTGAATACAGGATCGATGGCATGTCTAGTGAGATAGAAGGGCTTTGGTCTCAGGGAGTGGAGATGCTGAAGGACGCGGGTGCAGAACCTTTGGAAGTATCACTGCCTCACACCAAATATGCCTTACCAACCTATTATATTGTGGCGCCGGCGGAGGCATCTTCCAATCTTGCTCGTTACGACGGGGTGCGCTACGGCCTGAGGGTTGATGCTGAGACATTAGATGAAATGTATGAGACCACGCGAGGTGAAGGGTTCGGACAGGAAGTGCGTCGTCGAATTATGATAGGTGCCTACGTACTGAGTGCGGGTTATTATGATGCGTATTACGTTAAGGCGCAGAAACTACGAACCCTTATACTCAAGGATTTTAGTAATGCCTTTAAAAAAGTCGATGCAATACTGACACCGACGACACCATTTGCGGCCTTTGCGATAGGTGAAAAAATGGATGATCCCGTACAGATGTACATCAATGATGTATTTACGGTGCCATCCAGCCTTGCGGGGTTACCCGCTATTACCGTACCGGCGGGCCTTTCTAATGAGGGATTGCCTTTAGGTCTTCACCTCATCACCAAGCCGTTCGGTGAAGAAACGCTATTTTGTGTAGCAGATGTACTGGAAAACTTGGTCAGTTTTCACACAAAACCTGCTTATCTGAGCAAGGATGCTCGATGACTTACTTGATCCAAGGTAGAACCAATGATTGGGAAGTGGTGATTGGTCTTGAGGTTCATGCCCAGATTATCTCTGACGCGAAGCTCTTCTCCGGCGCGGCGACCTCCTTTGGTGCTGAGCCAAATAGTCAAGTTTCTCTGGTAGATGCGGGAATGCCGGGTATGTTGCCAGTAATAAACGAATTTTGCATCCAACAGGCAGTACGTACGGGTCTCGGACTTGGTGCTAAAATCAACCTCCATTCTGTTTTTGAACGAAAAAACTATTTTTATCCTGACCTACCACAGGGGTATCAGATATCTCAATATCTTCACCCCATCGTCGGGGAAGGTATGGTGAGGCTAGACATGCCTGATGGCACCCGTGAAATAGGGGTTGAGCGTTTACATATGGAACAGGACGCAGGCAAATCCATACACGACCAGGATCCCAATAGAACATTTATAGATTTGAACCGGTCCGGGGTGGCGTTGATGGAGATAGTTTCTAAACCTGATTTAAGAAGTCCGGAGGAAGCTGGTGCCTACTTACGCAAGCTACGGGCGATCGTTCAGTATCTGGGCACGTGTGACGGTAATATGGAGCAGGGATCACTCCGGTGTGACGCCAACGTGAGCGTTCGTCCTCCAGACTCCGATGAGCTTCGCACCCGCGCAGAAATTAAAAACATAAACTCCGTGCGTTTTGTCATGCAGGCAATCGAATATGAGGCCGAACGCCAGGTGGACGTTTATGAAACTGGGGGCACTGTGGTGCAGGAAACTAGGCTTTACGATCCCGATCGTGGCGAGACCCGATCAATGCGATCCAAAGAGGATGCCCATGACTATCGCTATTTTCCGGATCCGGATCTCCTCCCGATTGATCTAACTCCAGACTTTGTTGAAGAAATTAAGAAAAATCTTCCGGAACTTCCAGATGCTAAAAAGGTAAGGTTTATTAGTGAGTACGGTGTAACGGAAGTTGACGCGGAGATCCTTGTGGCGGAACAAGAAACAGCTAAATATTTTGAAGAAGTCGCGTTGGGACGCGATGCTAAACTCGCCGCCAATTGGGTTATTCATGAGCTGTTCGGGGTCTTGAACAAAGTTGGAAAGGGTATCTCAGATAGTCCAATTGTTGCCGATAAACTCGGAAATCTGGTGGATTTGATTTCGAATAACGTAATTTCCAGTCGTATTGCCAAAGATGTATTTGAGGAGATGGTTGCCAAGGGTAAAGATCCCGGCGTGATTGTAGAGGAGAAGGGTCTCAAGCAGATTACTGATGCAGGTGAGATCGAAATTGCCGTCAATAATGTTATTGCTGACAACGCCGATCAAGTGAAAAAATTTAGAGAGGGAAACCAAAAATTGGTTGGATGGTTTGTTGGCCAGGTAATGAAAAAAACACAAGGGAAGGCCAATCCACAGATGGTCAATGAGCTTTTACTCGAGAAGTTGAAGGGTTAGGCCCTCGCTTTGAATGTCACCACTTTAGGGACAGGAGAAATGGCTAGGGCCAATGCCATCTTAGAAACTCAGAAATATATTGTGGTGGATCAATAACTGTAATCACTGTTTCCGTGCTGATGGTCAAGGTCGTAGTGCCCACGATGGCTACGGCAACTCCAAGAAGAACCCAGGCGTCAAACACCTCATGCTTCCGGTTAATGAACCAGCCAAAGACGGTGCGAAAAATACCCGAAGTTTGGATTATGGGGGCGACTATTGATACTGGCGCGATCGCCAGCGCCATAAAACGCAACATTTGAGAAACACATACAAATAATCCGGTTAGTAAGAACCATTTTCCGGCGTTCCTATCAATCGACAACGCGTGCCGTAAATTGGCAGGTTTCAAAAGATAAAGCCCTAGCAATGCGGTGGCAACGACATAGGATAGCAGTCCTCCAACTATCCCGTGGCCTAGATTTGCTTCTCCTAATTCAAGGAAAGCGGATCGTATGAAGATTGGGGTGGTGCCAAACGCAATCGCACAAATAATTCCAAATGCATACCCTTCGATCAGCCTCGGTGTGAAAGCAATTTTGGTCACGCTTTGTTGTGTTTTTCTTGCAATTGCCGGTGAACGAAGCATTAAGGTAGGGCCGAGAGCGATGAGAACTATCCCCACAACGCGTAATGGTGTCATAACTTCATCAAGAAATATAATTGCGAGGATAAGTGTGAGAACCAAGCTAGACGAGACTACAGGTCCGACCAAATTAGCCCCCATGGCCTTGGTTGCACGATAATTCGCATAGCGGCCAACAATAAAATGGGTTGCCCCAGCTATGCCTAGAAGTAAGAGCGATTTAATAGGTAATTCACTTAGGATACCTAAACTATCTGTCGTTAAACCAACTATAAAAAAAATGGGAACGGCAATTGGAACTGTGATTGCTAGCCCTTGAGCTACAGTGCCCGTCAGTACTCCCCGGCGAGTGGCGACGGCATTAAGACCAAAGGTGGCCGCTGCTAATAGAGCTAAAAATCCACCAAGCATAGTACTGTTTTACCCCCAAAAGATTATAGAATTAAGTGTGGATGTCCTTTGACAGTAATTTGCTAACGCCAATCCGATCTCTCTCGCATCAATTTCAATTTGTCAAGGAAGGTATTATGATGTCTATATGGCTCGAATTAAAATCCACTTGCGAGTTTTTCTTTACGCTTTACTCTTTGGCATGATCGCTTATGGGGTTGTTCAAATTGGTATCGCTTTACATCTGTTTTTTGCTTTCTAGGGCGTTGACTTAGTTCCGAAAAATTTGGAATGGCCACTCGTTACAATTACCCCCAAGATGGAATGGGCTTTGATCCGTCGTAACAATTGGTTTTTCTGATAACCTCACTAGGATAACATAATCGTGGAAGCATGGCTTCTATTCTCCCTCGCTGCTGCCTTCTTGCAGAACCTGCGAAACTCCCTTCAGAAGTCGATTAACAGTGTCTTGTCGACATCTGGTGCTGCTTACACACGCTTCGTATTCGGGCTCCCATTAGCAGCTCTCTACTGGATTGTACTTCGCTCATATGACACTCAACCCCTAGATTGGGGAATTGAATTTATAGGTTATGCTGCCTTGGGAGGGGTCGCGCAAGTGTGGGCGATGTGGTTTTTATTACGTTCCTTTGCCTTAAAAAGTTTTGCTGTTGGAACTGCATACTCAAAAACAGAAACGTTCCAAACCGCCATATTCACAATACTTATACTGGGAGAAGCAGTTACGGGTATCACTTTCGTTGCTATTCTTATCAGTTTCATCGGGGTGTGTTTTCTGTCACTTGCTAAAATGACTGTTAACCCACGTGAGTTTCTATTTTCTTGGGCCAATAAGGGGGCCCTGATGGGCCTAGCCAATGGTGTGTTTTTGGGTATTTCTGCCGTCTCCTATCGGGGAGCCGCTCTCTCGCTTGGCGGTGAAAGTGCCCTTTTGGCCGCTTCGGCAACACTATTGGCGGCGCTCATCATCCAAACCGCGGTGTTGACGGCCTATCTTTATTATTGTGAGAAAGGTGAGTTGACGAAGGTTTGGCAAAATAAAGGCAAAGGCGCCCTTGTGGGTTTAGCTAGCATGTTAGGTTCAGTAGGCTGGTTCACGGCCATGACATTACAAAATGCTGTTTACGTCAGGGCCGTGGGACAGGTTGAGTTGATTTTTACCTTTTTGACTGCGACGTTGATCTTTAGAGAAAAAATAACCTCGTATGAAATTTTAGGTACTGTTCTCATTGTTGGTGGTATTATGGTCTTATTGTTAGTCTAAGCATGGCTAAAGTTTTGTAGCCTTTTCCATTAGCTTTGATAACAGCGTATCAAGTTCTGCAGCTTCCCGTTCATCTAAGGAATCTTTAAGTCTGGCTTCAAAAGCCACAGCTTCAGGCGCAATCTGATCGTAGACTTTCCATCCCTCGATTGTCAAATTGAGTATTGAGTTTCTTCGGTCGATATTGTCTGCACTGCGTTCAAGCAATTTCTTCTCAATCAGGCCGGCTACTGCTCTGCTGACTTGAACCTTATCGAGAGCGGCGTGATGAACAATATGAGATGCTGAACAGTTGGCTTGGCGAGCGAGAGCGAATATCACACGCCACTGCTGATTGGTGATGCCAAATTTCTCCCTATAAAATTTTGATAAGGATATCCCCACAATTTTAGCGAGCACCGCGAGACGATATGGGAGAAAATCGTGCAGCAGTAAAGTATTCTCTTCGGGTGACGAAATTTCGGTCATGGGAAAATAATAATTGTAAATAGTTACAAATGAAACTATTATTTTTTACTGCATAGTATGGGAGGGTGAAATCATGGATGCGACCCTGTTAATCACAACCGATTACCAAAGCGGATTTGGAAACGAATTTGCGAGCGAGGCTCTTCCAGGCGCGCTTCCTAAAGGACAAAACTCGCCGCAAAAGGTTGCTTATGGCCTTTATGCGGAACACCTGAGTGGTACCGCGTTCACGACACCCCGGGATCAAAATTTGAGAACCTGGTTCTATCGAATGTGTCCGTCAGTCAAACATCTACCATTCCAGCAGGTTTCTAATGGTCTGTTGAGGAGCGCTCCGTTCGATGAGATGACGGCGACCCCTAATCAAATGCGATGGGATCCTCTGTCTATTCCGACAAAACCTACAGACCTCATTGAAGGCCTGGTGACGCTTATGGGGGCCGGTGAGGTTGGCATGAGTGGCTTGGCCGTGCACATTTATACTGCCAATTCATCCATGGATGA
>Ga0209403_10000920_pt1 | contig 40186 bp, 34 predicted proteins | sample ArcticOcean_MG_C_8_FD_187440 | JGI IMG/M metagenome (GOLD analysis project Ga0209403, IMG submission 187440) | Marine microbial communities from western Arctic Ocean - ArcticOcean_MG_CB11_86 (SPAdes) (version 2) | ecosystem: Environmental > Aquatic > Marine > Oceanic | place: Arctic Ocean...
ATCACAGAGATAATAGTAAAAAGAAGAGGGGATGTAAGAAGAGCTAAGTTGTACTATCTCAGAGAAAGAAGTGGTAAATCTGCAAGAATTAAAGAAAAAATCTAAAAACTCCATCTTATCCAGAATCAATGCTTTAGCTTGCTTTGGCCTAATTTTATTTTCCATAAACTCCAATGCATTTGAAATTCCTGATATTAAACTTCCAGCTGGTTTTAATATATCAATAGTAACAAGTGAGACTCCCGGTGCTAGATCTATGGCACTAGGTGATAACACTCTTTTTGTCTCCACAATGAGAGAAGGAAAGATTTATGCCATTACTAATTATTTAGACCAACCAAAAGTTACTGTTATTGTTGATAATTTATATATGCCTAATGGTATTGCTTTTAAAGATGGTGATTTGTATGTTGCAGAAATTCATCGTCTACTAAAATTTGAAAACATAGAATCAAATATAGATGATGCGAAATTTACTATTATTAGTGACGATTTCCCCACAGATCAGCATCACGGATGGCGCTACATTACTTTTGGGCCTGATGAAAAACTCTACATACCCATAGGATCTCCCTGCAATTATTGCGATGAACCTGATTATGGTGTCATTACAAGGATTGATACGGATGGTAGCAATAAGAAAATAATAGCTCGTGGAATTAGAAATACAGTAGGGATAACGTTTCATCCAAAAACTGATGAATTATGGTTTACTGACAATGGAAGAGATATGCTTGGTGATGATATTCCACCAGGTGAGCTGAACAGAGTTTCATTTAATGGAGAACATTTTGGCTTCCCATTCTGTCATGGAGAGAATATTGAAGATCCGATTCTAGGAGATTTAGGGACTTGCGAAAAATCCACAGCCCCCGTTCAGGAATTAGACGCTCATGTTGCTCCCTTAGGTCTAAAATTTTATACGGGTTCGCAATTTCCAAATGAGTATAAAAACCAGATATTTATCCCTGAACATGGTTCATGGAACCGTTCTAAGAAAAGCGGGTATCGCATCACTGTTGTTAAACTCGATGGGAATAATGCGGTCTCCTATGAAACTTTTGCAGATGGATGGATGAAAGAAGAAACAACGTTAGGAAGACCAGTCGATTTAGTAATAGCTAACGATGGGTCTATGCTCGTTTCTGACGACCATAATGGCGTAATATATAGAATCACCTATAACTCTAATTAATAAAGAGATAATCTAAACATGAAAAAAATATTTAAAAAATTGGGTGTCTTTTTAGATGCCACATTAGTTTTTACTAAAAGAACATTTGTATTTATTATTTTACTCTTGATTGTAGTAGGTATTTTTTCTGGCGGGGGATCAAACGATGATAATTTAGAGATTCCTGAAAATGCTATCTTAAATGTAAACATTCAAGGAGTGCTTGTTGAAGAATTAACAACCAGTGATTTTGAAAGAGCTTTTGCAGATTTTGCAGACCAACCCCTATTGGGAGAAACATTGGTAACCGATGTCATTGATGTGATAGCGGCAGCAAAGACTGATGATTCAATAAAATATCTTATGCTTGATTTTGATGATTTTATAGGAGGCAGTCCATCCAAGCTGCAAACAGTAGCAGCTGCTATTGATGATTTTAAAGAATCTGAGAAAAAAGTTATTGCATACTCAAGTCTTGGTTATGGTACGAACTCTTACTATCTTGCTTCTCATGCTGATGAAATTCATATGCATGATTACTCTCAAATTACCATAGAAGGTTATCGATCTTATAGAACTTACTATAAGTCTTTTTATGACAAATTCTTCATTGATGCAAACGTGTTTAAAGTTGGTAAATACAAGGCATTTGTAGAACCTTATTTTAGAGACAGTATGTCAGAAGAAGCCAAGGGTAATATCATGGAATGGATGTCTGTTCTTTGGGAAAATTATTTGGATGATATTTCTAAAGCCAGAGAAATCGATAGAGTTTCTTTTGAAAATTATATTAACTCTTTAGACGCTGCACTCAAAGAAAATGAAGGAGATGCTGGTTTGACAGCTCTGAATTCTGGACTCGTTGATCAATTAACTAATAAAAGACAATTCAGAGATTATTTATTTTCATTGTCTGGTGATGAAGAAGATAACTCTATAAATACAATCGAAATGAGAAGATACTCTAAAATAATAAAAAATAATAAATCTGCTTTAGATATGGCCAGTGAAAATGAGTCCAATATTGCAGTAATTGTAGCAAGTGGAGGCATCATTAATGGTACAGGTGGACCTGGTACAATTGCAGATGGAGACTTCATAACTTTGATTAGAAAGGCCTATGATGACGAATCCATTAAAGCGCTTGTGCTCAGAGTTGATAGCGGTGGTGGAAGTGCTTATGCTTCTGAAGTTATAGCTGATGAGCTTGAAAAATTTAAAGAGAGTGGCAGACCAATAGTAGCTTCAATGGGAGGAGTAGCAGCATCTGGTGGATACTATATTTCAGCTCCTGCAGATAAAATATATGCTGAGAAAGCAACTATTACAGGGTCAATAGGAGTCGGTGGTTTTATCCCAACATTTGAAAGAGCTTTTGATCAATTAGGTATTCATGAAGATGGTTATTCAACCGTGGATATAACGACTTCTTTATTGCAAACACTCACAGAAAAAGATAAAGCAATTCTGCAAATGGGTACAGAAAATATCTATCAAAAATTTATTTCCAAAGTTTCTGAAAATAGAAATATGACAATAGAGGAAGTAGATACGATAGCCCAAGGAAAAGTATGGATTGGTGGGAAAGCTCTAGAAATTGGATTAGTAGATGCAATAGGCAATCTCGAAGATGCAATTGAAGCTGCTGCTGAACTCGCTGAATTAGATGATGACTACGGAATTACTATGATAAAAAGAGATGATCCATTTTCAACATTTGCTGCATCCTTTAATTTTAAAGTCTTAACCAAGATACTAACACTAATGAGTCATATGGGCTTTTCGATACCGTCAATTATTGACCATCCTTTGATTAACTGGCTTGGAATGCAATCTGAAATATTAGGTCAATATGATGACCCAAGAGGAATTTATCTTAATTGTTATTGCGAGATAGAATGATAATTAAACCAATCCAGCTTCGAGTCTAGCTGCTTCAGACATCATTTCCATACTCCAGGGAGGATCTAGAACCAATTCAACCTCTACTGATAAGATTCTAGGCAATAGATTAATTCTTTCTTTTATATCTTCCACTAAAACATCTGCCATTCCACAACCAGGAGCTGTTAAGGTCATATCAACCTTAATTATATATTGATCATTGGGATCTTTAGCAATATCGCAATTATATATTAAACCCAGATCAACCACATTTATTGGTATTTCTGGATCATATACAGTTCTCATCTGCTTCCAAACTTCATCTTCAAATTCACTTTCTGAAATGTTTTCTGCTATGACAGGAGGTTTTTCTGGTTCTTTACCAATAGCATCAGCATTTACACCATTGACTCTAAACATTCCCTCTGTTGCATAAATTGTATAGGAACCTCCCATGGCTTGCATGATTTGAACCTCAGAATCCTTCTTGAGTATTTGCTTCTCACCAAAAGGAACTGATATTGCCTCGCAGTCTCTAGTCAGATTAATTATTTCATTGTTATCTAGCATTGTTATCCATATTGTTTAAAAGTCTCATAGCTGTTTCCCATGGTAGGAGAGCACATTTTAACCTTGAGGGAAAATTTTTAATCTGATTAAGTGTCATTAATTCATTAGAAAAGAAATCATCTTTTAAGTTACCTTTATTGATTCCAATCATTGCATTATCTATGGATGCTTCTATATTCTCCAGATCTTTTTTATTTAGCTCTTTTGTCATTAATGATCCTGAGGCTTTGCAAATAATACACCCCACACTGACAAACGAAAAATTAACTTCTTTATTGTCTATGCTACTAAAATAAATATTTATTTTGTCACCACATAGAGCATTAAACCCTTCTTCAGTATGCTCATACTCTTGAGGTTTTCCAAAATTTAAAGGATTGTTACCATGTTGAATCATAGTCTTTTGATAAAGATCTTGTAATTCAATATTCATTAAGCCAGCATCTCGCAAGCAGTTTGCAATGCACCAACCATGTCATCAACTTCATTTTCTGTATTGTAAAAACTAAATGAAGCACGAATAGTTCCAGGAATATTATAGAAATCCATTAAGGGCATTGTGCAATGGTGTCCAGTCCTCATCGCTATACCTTTTTGATTTAATATTGTTCCAATGTCATGAGGATGAATATTTTCAATTGTAAATGAGATAATGGAAGATCTATTGTCACTATTACCAATCAATTTAATATTTGAAAAATCTTTCAGTTGTTTGAGAGCATATTTTGTAACCGCTGTTTCTTGTTTAACACACGCATTGAGATTTACAGATTCTAGGTAACCAATTGCTTTTTCTAAGCCAATAGCACCAGCCATGTTCGGAGTGCCAGCTTCAAATTTATAAGGAAGTGAGTTGTAAGTCGTTTCATCAAATGTAACCTTCAATATCATCTCACCACCAAATTGATAGGGTTCCAGTTCATTTAAGAGGTCTTCTTTGCCATATAAGACTCCAATACCTGTAGGTCCATAGAGTTTATGTCCAGAAAAAGCATAAAAATCACAATCCAAATCTTGAACGTCTATATTTTGATGCCCAATGGCTTGTGCACCATCTATTAGAACTTTTATATTCAAATGATGAGCCATAGTAATTATTTCTTTTATGGGGTTGATTGTTCCTAATGTGTTTGATGTATGAGTCAGAGCTAGAATTTTAGTATTCTTACATAATAGTTTTTCTAGTTCCTCAATCATTAATTCTCCATTATGATCAATCGGAGCTATTTTTAAAGAGGCCCCAGTTCTTTTGCATAATTCTTGCCATGGAACAATATTTGAATGATGTTCCATTGTTGTGATGACTATTTCATCTGATTGTTTAATTGAGTTTGTCAATGAGTGAGCAACAAGATTAATCGAATCGGTAGTACCTTTGGTAAATATAATTTCATTAGAGTTATTGGCATTGATGTAATCTGTAACCTTTTTTCTAGAAGCTTCATAGAGTTCTGTGGCTCTTATGCTTAAGCTATGCACTCCTCTATGAACATTTGAATGATCATTTTCATAATAAGATTTAATTGCGTTAATAACAGCTGTAGGTTTTTGTGTGGAAGCTGCGTTATCAAAGTAAATCAATGGGGCCCCATTGATCTCTTGATCGAGTATCGGGAAGTCTTTTCTAATACTCTCTATGTTAAATATATTGTTGTTATTTGAGGGCATAATATTCAGTTTATTTTTAATGATTTAAGCAAATGATTATTAAAAGTTTCTCTCATGTTGACGTGTGTAATCTTATTTATAATTTTTGCTGCAAAAGATTGCACTAAAAACTTTTTTGCACTTTCTTCATCTATTCCTCTTGATTTAATATAGAAGATTTTTTCATCATCAAGATTTCCTGAAGTTGCACTATGAGAACATTCCACATCATCATTGTAGATTTCAAGTATTGGTTTTGTAGAAATCTTTGCATAATCAGATAGCAAAAGATTTTGATTGCTCATGTTTGCTGTAGTTTGTGATGAGTTTTTATGAACTTTAACCTTTCCAAAAAAGACACCTGCTGAGCTATCATCAAGTATACCTCTGAAGTCAAGTGAGCTTTTAGTTCCCTTGGCGTTATGATTAATCTTCAGTTGATTTCCTGAATGCAGAGCTTCTGAAGGGGTAAACAAGGCATTAATGGTAATTGCACTATTATCACCATCTAGTTCTACATCAATATTTGATCTTGAGGTATCAGCGCCTGAGTCCAGACAGAATAAATTGACACGACTGTTTTCACCAATGTTTATTTTTTGGGACGATAAATCATGACTCTGAATTTGTTTTTCAATAAGTCTGAAATAATCTAATGTTGAGTTTTCCTCTAAATGAATATCAATATTAGTATTGAGTACTGATGATTCTGAAGATTGATGATGTTCAAAAATCTTTATTGAACTATTTTTTGCAAGTTTAACTGAGATTCTGGGACACAATGCTGAATCTTTATGGGATAGATTTATAATCCGTATCATCTTATCTATTTTCTGATTACTTTTTGTTTCTATTGAGAGCATGTCAGTTAACAACACCGTATTTAAATCATTAATTAGGGAATCATTGCTTTTATTGCCATCGTATATTTTACTTTCAAAATAAGGATGGTCTTGACTAATCTTCAGTGTATTAATATAGGACGGGAGTTCACCCTGATGGCAGTAAGTGCCATTATAAAAATAGATGCGAATGTCATCATCGATGGATTCATCGTCATTAAACTCATAGGGTAATGTTTTATTTTCTTTAGCTTTTAAGAAGAATTGATTAACAGCTTCAGAGATCTTTGTATAACGCCATTCTTCATTTTTATTACTGGGAATAGGGCGTTCTAATAATTTTAAATACGATTCTTTATTGTATCCATTGAGCCATGTATTTTCTTGATTGATAGAGGAAAAGGAATCCAAGTCATTGGGATTCATTAATTCTTTAATTATTCGTTCGTTAGCCATTCGTATCCTTTTTCTTCTAATTCTCTTGCTAGCATATAATCCCCTGACTTTATAATTCTTCCATTATGAAAAACATGCACGACATCTGGTTTAATATATTGAAGCAGGCGTTCGTAATGTGTAATTACTATGGAAGATGTGTCTTCACCCAACATTGAGTTAATTCCTTTTGAAACAATCTTCATTGAATCAATATCAAGTCCTGAATCAGTTTCATCCAGTACTGAAAGAGTGGGTTTGAGCATTAACATTTGTAAAATCTCATTTCTCTTTTTTTCACCACCCGAGTAGCCTTCATTAACACCTCGGCTTAAGAAGGATTGATTGATACCCATCATATCCGCTTTCTGTTTAAGCTCTTTGATAAAATCAGTTGCAGATACATCGTTTAATTTTTGATATTTATTTTTTGCATTAATTGCAGCTTTTAAAAACACTGAATTGGATAGACCTGGTATCTCTATGGGGTATTGAAAACCTAGAAAGAGACCTTCATTCGAACGTTCTTCCACAGGCAATGTAAGTAGATCAATGTTTTTAAAATGAATAGTACCTTTAGTTATTTTGCAATCAGGATGACCAGCTAAGGCTTTTGCAAGCGTGCTTTTTCCAGATCCATTGGGCCCCATAATTGCATGGGTTTCTCCATAATGAATCTTTAGATTCAGATTTTTAATTATATTTTTATCGCCGATTGATGCATCTAAATTTTCAATCGATAGTAATGTTTTTTTTGTACTCATAAAATAAATCAACCCTCATTAATTATTTTAAAAAAAAGAATTAGTTAACCAACAGCTCCCTCTAAATTTACTTGAAGTAAGGCTCTTGCCTCAACCGCAAACTCCATAGGTAATTCATTTAGAACTTCTTTGCAGAAGCCACTTATTATTAAACCTATGGCGTCTTCTTCATTGATGCCTCTTTGCATGCAATAGAAGAGTTGATCATCCGAGATCTTAGAAGTTGTAGCCTCATGCTCTAAAATCGATGAAGAATTGTTTACACCTATTGATGGAAATGTATGTGCTCCACATTTATCACCGATTAATAATGAGTCGCATTGCGTGTAGTTTCTTGAATGATCAGCATTCTTAGCTATTGTCACAAGACCTCTGTACGTATTCTGTGCTTTCTTTGCTGATATTCCTTTACTGATAATTTTACTTTTAGTATTTTTTCCAAGGTGAATCATCTTTGTTCCTGTGTCAGCTTGCTGATGGTGATTAGACAATGCAATTGAGTAAAATTCACCAATAGAATTGTCTCCTCTTAAGAGGCAGCTAGGATACTTCCATGTTACTGAAGAACCAGTTTCTATTTGAGTCCAAGAGATTTTAGAATTATTGCCTCGGCAGTCACCACGTTTTGTTACAAAATTATAGATGCCACCTTTGCCATTTTCATCACCAGGATACCAATTCTGCACAGTTGAGTATTTGATTTCAGCATCGTCCAGGGCAACCAATTCTACAACAGCAGCATGGAGCTGATTTTCATCTCTCATGGGAGCAGTGCATCCTTCCAAGTAGCTTACATGGCTTCCTTCATCAGCCACAATAAGCGTTCTTTCAAATTGTCCAGTATTCGCTTCATTGATTCTAAAGTAGGTGGAAAGTTCCATTGGACACCTAACGCCCTTAGGGATGTACACAAAAGAGCCATCAGTAAATACAGCAGCATTGAGTGCAGCAAAATAATTATCACGATAAGGGACAACCTTACCTAGATATTTTTTTATTAATTCTGGATGATCTTTTACAGCTTCTGAGAATGAAGAGAATATAACTCCTGCTTCTAATAATTTCTTCTTAAAGGTTGTTGCGACTGAGACACTATCAAAAACTGCATCCACTGCAACACCAGCTAATTTAGCTCTTTCATGAAGAGGAATTCCTAGTTTATCGTAAGTTTCAAGTAACTTAGGATCTACTTCATCAAGAGACTTAGGTGCATTTTCTAGTTTTGGTGCAGAAAAGTATGAGATAGCTTGGTAATTAATTTTTTCAATATTTAATTGCCCCCATTCAGGTTCTTTTAGCTTGGACCAATGCCTAAAAGCCTTAAGTCGCCAATCCAATAAGAACTGAGGTTCACCTTTTTTTTTGGAAATTAATCGAATGACATCTTCATTGAGTCCAGGGGCAATTGTTTCAGACTCAATATCAGTTGTAAATCCATATTCATAGCTTTTCTCAATGAGATTATCTATTTCAGGATTACTTACTTGGTTGTTATCAGGATCCATTAATTTACCCTTTTTATTGAAGATTGAATTGGAATATTAATGCTGAGATGCTGTTCAATATTCTTAGGTCTAATTAAGTCTAAAAGAGTAATCTGATTCAATGAACCGATTATAGTTTCATTGATCAATTGCCATGCATTTCCAATTTGACAATAGTCTTCCACACTGCACTTATTGTCTGTATTTTTACTAGTGCATTGAGTAAGTGACAGGTCACCCTCTAGTGCCTGAAGAATAACTGCAATGCTTGTCTTTTTTGTTTCTTCATTCAACGTGTAGCCACCCATGACCCCTTGTTTAGACGTAACCAAATCTTTCTTATGTAATTTTTTTAATAATTTTTGCACAGAAGGTAGGGCGACATGTGTCGTTGATGAGATTTCTTTTGCTGTAAGATAGTCATCGTTGTGCATTGCTAGATTGGCTAAAATCAGCATTCCATAATCTGTCATTTTATTTATTCTAAGCATTGTTTTATTGTTTAAAGTTATATGTGGGACTATTTTAGTCCAATATAGATAATTAATAAACATTATTTGCTAAAAATAATAAAAAATGTAATTAGGCATCAAGCAGTGACATTGGTTATAATTAGAGAAATATTAGGAGATTAAGATGAATACAGAAAACCTTAACTCTATTGCTCAGGCAATGGTAGCACCCAATAAAGGTATATTAGCAGCAGATGAAAGCACTCCAACTATTGGTAAGCGGTTTGCAAATATAAACACTGAATCAACAGAAGAAAACAGAAGAACTTATCGGAATATGCTTTTCTCAACACCAAATATATCAGATTATATTAGTGGTGTTATTCTGTTTGAAGAAACTCTAAAACAATCTAATGATGCAGGCCTTTTATTCCCTGATTATCTAACATCATTAGGAATTATTCCTGGTATTAAAGTTGATAAAGGCGCTCAAAAATTAGCTGGTAGCAATGGTGAAACAGTAACGGAAGGTTTAGATGGCCTTAGAGATAGATTATCAGACTATTATTCACTGGGAGCAAGATTTGCAAAATGGAGAGCAGTGATTCATATCGGTTCAAATAAACCCAGTGACTATGCGATTGATACCAATGCTCATGCTTTAGCAAGATATTCAGCCCTTTGTCAGGAAACGCAAATAGTACCAATTGTTGAACCTGAGGTTTTAATGGATGGAGACCATTCTCTTGAAACATGTTACGAAGTTACTTCGAAAGTGCTTGGTACTGTTTTTGAAGCATTGGATAAACAAAATGTAGCGCTCAATGGAATAATATTAAAACCCAATATGGTTATTTCTGGCAGTGATGCAAATAATAGAGCCGATGTGGCTACAGTTGCTGGTGCTACTGTAGATTGCTTAACAAAGCACGTTCCAGAAGAGGTACCAGGCATTGCATTTTTATCCGGGGGGCAAACATCGGAAGAAGCTACTGCCCATTTAAGTTCTATGAATGAATTGGGACCGCATCCATGGCAACTCTCTTTTTCTTACGGGAGAGCGCTTCAAGCATTGCCTTTGAAAGCATGGTCGGGTAAAAGTGAAAACATAACATTAGGTCAAAAAGAATTTTCAAAAAGATCACGACTTAATAGTTTGGCTAGAACTGGTAATTATCATCCTCAAATGGAATCTGCTGATTAAGTTATATTCGATGAGAACATACACACTTATATCACTGTTCATATTGCTTTTAATACCCATGGTATTGGAAGCAAATGACGACGATAAACTAATGCCATATCAAATGATTACAGTATCAATAGATTCTATGACTGAAAGATTGGGTGATGAAACTAATAAGAAGCGATTGGGGAAAAATAAAGCTGAACTGTATCAAATCATAGATGAAACACTTTCTCCTTATTTTCAAAAAAAATACGCAGGTAGATTGGTGCTCAATAATTATTGGAAAGACGCTAGTGAATCACAAAGAGAAAGGTTCACAGAAGGTCTCTATCAGTCCCTTATTCGTTCTTATGCATTAACTATGCTGAACTTTGATGTAAGTAAAATTAAAGTAATATCAGGCAATATCAGTTTAGAAGATCTCAAGAAATTAACAATCAAATCAGAAGTTGACTATAAGGGCGAGGTAATACCTATGAATTTCAGTTTTGCTAAGTTTAAGCAAGGGTGGTTGTTCTACGATGTTCGCATTGAGGGAGTGTCTTATATAAAGAATTACCGAAATCAATTCAATGCAGAAATATCAGCGAACGGTCTTGAATCTGTAATCCTTAGATTGGAGTCACTCAAAGATTAGAAATCTTCAATATCTATAAATTCATCGTCGTCCAGACCATCTTTTTCTTCGCCATCACTTATCTTATACTTTCTATTCTGAAAGTAAGAATCTCTAATAAAGAGATAAGGGTCAAAAGAACTATAGAGTTCATCTTCAAGAGCTGAAAGACTAGATCTCTTCTGTACCTGGTCTATTAAATTTAAAGTTATTTTACCAGTGGAATTATCAAGATTTAAAAGCGGGCTGAATGACCCATCGACTGCATCACCAATCAATTCTCTAAATGTATAGGGACCAAGAAAAGGTAACATCACATATGGCCCTTGTGGCATACCCCAAACAGCCAAAGTTTGTCCAAAATCTTCATCATTGAATTGCAATCCCATGGCTGCTGCAGGATCAAATATACCGACTAATCCTATTGTACTATTGATAATAAACCTAGATGTATCTTGAATAAATTGTCCACCTTTACCTTGCAAAAGATCGTTAGTGATTGTGACAGGGTATTTTGCATTATTGAAGAAATTATTAACAGCCTTACGAAATGGTTTAGGAGTAACGTAATCATAACTATCAGCAGCAGGTTCTAGTAAAGCTTTGTCTAAGTTTTCATTAATCTTAAACAATGATCTATTGGTGTTTTCAAAAGGATCTGATGTGTCATAAACCAATTCATTTTGATAACTACAGCCACCTAAGAATAATGTTATTAGAATGATTGAATGTTGAAATTTAGTCATGACATTTTTTATCTATTATCAGTATTTTCGAGATATTCTTCAATTTCGCTTAATCTCGCTACAAACTTAGCTATCTGTATATTAGTTATTGAATCTATTGTCAAAGCAATTTTTATTTGTTCAATGGCTTCTTCAAACATACCAATGCTTAAATAATACTCTCCCATGTATGAAAAAGATTCTGCATATTCACCTGAAGCGTTTGCAGCTCTGGCAATTAATTTAATCTGGGATGGAGAGGGAGCCACATTATTAAATAAATCCAATAAAGTTTCATGCGATATTTCTGCACTGCCATAATTGAGTTCTACTTCCGAATAATAGAGGGTTAATGGAATATTTCTAGGAGATAGAGAGATGACACTTTTTAGATATGCAATGGCTTGCTGCCTATTATTTTTTGCTAACAGCAGCTTTGCATAAGCAAGGTGAAAATGATTATACTCTTGGAATTTTTTGATGAATAAATCTAAGATCAATTGGGCTTGATCAAAGTTAGCAAGTTCTATTGAAGTCAATGCTAATCCATAGAGGTTTCCAATGTCAGTATTACTAAGGTTCTTATTGAGTGGACTAACACGAGCTGTTTTACTGAGAAAATAATCATGGGATTTTTCTATTGAATTTGTATATAGGAATCTAATCCTAGCTTTAGTTAACTCAAACACTAGTGAATCATTGATTCGTTTAACTTCAATTCTTCTTGCTTGTTTTTTTGCAGCTGCTGAACGGTTGACTGAAGTTGGATGTGTTCTTAAAAATTCAATGGAAGCGGCATTTCGAGGATCTCCTCCTGTGGAGAGTTTATTAAAGAATTCAGCCATGGCAAAAGGATCATACCCAGACATGGCCAAAGTTTTTATACCAACTGAATCTGCTTCAACTTCCATTTCTCTAGTAAAGTCAATCTGGCCTTGTTGCATGATTGAAGGCGCTAACATCGTTCCTGCTTCCAGAATTTCACTACTCCCAGATATCGCACTAAGAAGTACTGCTCCCAAGAGTACTAAGCCTCCTTGGATTGAATTGGGTACTTGATCGCCTACTTGCCTTGAGATGTGTCGTTGTGTGACATGACTTATTTCGTGAGACAGTACAGATGCAAATTGGCTTTCATTGTCAGAATTTAGGCAGAGTCCAATATTTGCTCCTATGTAACCTCCTGGTAATGCGAATGCATTAATTGATGTTTGAGGAACAAAGAAGTAATTAAAATCAAAATCACCGTCTTGTACTTTTGATGATAATTTTTCACCTAGATTCTGGATGTATTCAGACAATAAAGGGTCTTCCACAACTTGTTCTTGTTGCCTAAGGTTCCGATAATAAGCCCTTCCTATTGCTGGCTCTTCCATTTTTGACATATAAGCATCCGATGGGCTTCCTAAGTCTGGCAATTCAATTTCTGCATTGCTTGTATAAGCCTGAAAACATGCAATACAAATTATAAGGAATGATAAACGTTTGTGCATAAAATTAAGCGGAGATGTTTTTTACCGCCTTTAACACTTCATCAATATGTCCTTTGACTTTAACCTTTCTCCATTCTTGTATCAGCTTACCTTTACTATTGATAATGAAAGTACTTCGTTCAATACCCATGTATTTTTTACCGTACATATTTTTTTCTTTAATGACGTCAAACAGTTTGCATACCTTTTCATTTTCATCGGAAATAAGATCAAAAGGAAAATTATATTTGCATGTGAATTTATCATGAGAGGAGACGGAGTCTTTTGAAACGCCTAGTATAATTGTATTGTTTTTCACAAAGTCTTTATGGTTGTCTCTAAAGTCCTCACCTTCTTTTGTGCAACCTGGTGTGTTGTCCCTAGGGTAGAAATAAATAACTATATTTTTTCCTAGATAATCTGATAACTTAATTTGAGAATTGTCTGTAATCGTCGCTTTAAAATCTGAAACTTTATTGTTTAATTTCACTTTTGGCATAATGTTTTAACCTTTGTTATTTATCTTTTATTAATAGCTAATTTTTTATTATTATAATTTTATCTTAAAACTATAATATGGACTAAATAAGAATATTGACCTTTATTATCATAAAAACATCGAATTATTCATCAACTTATAATAACCTCATCATTCAGACACTCAAACAAATGAATAATCATATAAAAAAATTCTATCAGATACTCTTAATTTTACCGATTTTGTCGGGATGCAGTTTTTTTGAATCTGCAGTTCAAACTTGCAATGAAGTACAAGAGTATGAGCAAAGCGCTTCAATTCCGAGCCTTGTTGTACCTGATAATCTTAGAGAACTGCAAAAGAGATCGAGATTTAATATTCCTGATATAGGAATTAATCAAACTATTATTGCTGAAGATAAAATTATTGGTGACATGTTGCCAATGACAGATATTAAAGAGACTAGTTCACCCGCAGATGATATTAATGCTGATGACTTATCAGAGCTGCTTGGTTTGATAGATAAAACCATTGACAACAGAAATGTTACTTCAAACAGGACCATGGTTTTTCAGGAAGTTAAACAAGATTCTAGCAATAATCAATTGCAACCATGCTTAGATGAATCGCCTAATTATTTTGCTGACGGTATTTTACAAAAAACAATGCCAACTCAAAATTATGAAAGAGAAGGGAAAAGAGGGCAAATGAAAAAAAGATCTTTATGGCAAAGAATTACTGGCCGAAATAAGGATAGCGAAAAATCTGAATAAGAGGTTAATCCAGTATCCCCATTTGCTTTGATATAATACCTAACATAACTTCATCACTCCCACCCCCAATTGAACCTAGACGAGTATCTCTGTATGCTCTAGCCACTGAGCTTTCCCACATAAAGCCCATGCCACCCCAATATTGGAGGCATGCATCACTTATTTCTCTTCCTAACCGACCAGTTTTTAGTTTCACCATAGAAGCTTTAGTCAAAACGTCTTTTCCTTCAATGTATTCTTCTACCGCGTTATAAGTTAATGCTCTTAAGAGTTCTACTTCAGTTTGCAGTTCAGCCAATCTGTAATGCACCACTTGGTTATCTAATATAGCTTTTCCAAAAGCTTCTCTTTGTCTTGTGTATTCAATTGTTTCTTGAATAATATTTTCATAACCCTTAAGAGCGGCAGCAGCTGCATACAAACGTTCTTCTTGAAATTGAATCATTTGATAAATAAAGCCTTTGCCTTCTTCACCAATCCTATTCTTTTGTGGCACTTTAACGTTATCAAAAAATATTTGTGCTGTATCAGATGAATGCAGACCAAGTTTTTTCAAGGGTTCTGAAACAGACACACCTTTTGTATCAGAGGGGACAATAATGAGTGATTTATTTTTATGCCGTGGTCCTTCACTAGTATTGACCAAGACGCAGAAGTAATCAGCCTGTATTGAATTGGTAATCCACATCTTAGTTCCATTGATCACATAATCTTCTCCACTTTTTTCAGCAGAAGTCTTTATTGAAGCCACATCTGAACCTGCACTGGGTTCACTCACAGCTATAGAAAAGACGGCATCACCAGTTATTGCTGGAACTAAAAACTCATTACACAGGTCTTCACTTCCAAATTTTGCTAAAGCGGGAGTGGCCATATCCGTTTGCACACCAATACCGGTACTTACACCTGCTGCATGAACACGTCCCATTTCTTCAGCAAATACCAGTGAATAGCTGTAATCCAATCCAAGACCACCATATTTTTCAGGCTTACTAATACCAAGCATTCCTAAATTACCTAATTTTTTAAACAATTCATGAGCTGGGAAAATGCCATCCTCTTCCCATTGATCAACGTATGGATTTATTTCATTGTCCACAAACTTTGCTGTGATCTCCCTTATGCTTTGATGTTCTTCAGTCCATTTCATAATATTACCTCTTAAGTTAAACGGTCCGTGTTCCAGTATCCGGTGGTGACTCAGGATCACCAGCAAAACATTGTGCTATAGACATCCAGTGTTTTGCAATGTCGCCTTCAATCCTTAAATTTGTATCACCTATATTTCTATTTTGTGTTACTGCGTGACAAAAATCACTAGCTTCTCCAATAACCTTATTGTGGTTATTTTCATCATTCCATTGCCACTGATCTCCTGAAGGTGATGTTAATGAAACATAAGGTTTTTCGCTAGGAACATCTAATTTTCTATTGATGTAAGTCCAATCAAATGTTTTGACGCCAATATCTGCAATATTTTTTATGCTGTCTGTGTAGAGGCGTTTTCTTTTTAATAAATCATAAATTTCTTGACCATGAGACCAAGTTTCCATATACCTTGCAGTCATAAACATTTTTGCACCCATGTCAGGTCCAAACCATTGACATCTTAACTTGGGATCAACTTTTTCAAAGACAGAACACATTTGATCATTGGTTAGGAGCCATAACTCTTTAAGATCACGATGATCTTTTATGTTTAGTTTCTCTTTAACTGCTTCAGCTCTTCCTAACGAGTTATCTATTGTTGAATATGCATTCATGAGGAAATAACCTTCAGATGCAAATTTTTCAGAGTCATTAATTGAGTAAAGAGTCATCAAATCAAAATAACATAAATGTGAAATAACAATTTCTGGAGTCCAATCTTTAAAGGTGGTATTTGTATTCCATTGTTCATTTGAAAGTTCATCCAATAGAGTATTAAGTACTTCAACTTCTTGCCTTATGTCACTGATAATGCTTTTCATATAATTATTTTAATACTTTAAGTAATGGTAATATTTATACTATAATATTACCAAAATGGTTTTTAAATGGAAATTAAAAAGATAAAACAAAAAATTATCTCTAAGTTGGACATCAAATCTGAAGTCTATAAAGACAATTACAGTGAAATGATGAAGAAACTTTCAGAGATTGAAGATTTGCTTGATCTTGCTGAGATGGGTGGTGGACCTAATCATCACGCAAGGTTAGCCAAACGTGGAAAAATGTCTATTCGAGATAGAATATTCAATGTTCTAGATTCTGACAGTCCATTCTTGGAGATTAGTTCTTTGGCAGCTTACGAATCTCAATACACCATAGGTGGTGGTGCGGTTGCTGGTATTGGAGTGATATCAGGTGTCGAATGCGTCATATTTGGTAATGATCCTACTGTTTTGGGTGGAGCCCTTACGAGTTATGCTGCTAAAAAATGGGGCCGTTGTATTGAAATTGCTAGAGACAATGGAATTCCATATATTAGTTTTGTTGAATCGGCTGGAGCTGATCTTAGAATTGATCCAAAGTCAAAACAAAAAATGTCTAACATAGGCTCAGGTCATTTTGCTGAAAGTGGAAGATGGTTTTATGAAATGACTGAGTTATCTAAAATGCGTATACCAACCATTGCAGTTGTTTTTGGTTCGTCCACAGCTGGTGGTGCTTATCAGCCTGGGATGTCAGATTACAATATTTTTATACGCAACCAATCGAAGGTATTTTTAGCTGGTCCGCCATTGGTTCAAATGGCAACAGGCGAAGTTTCCGATGACGAAACTCTGGGTGGAGCTCAAATGCATTCAGAGGTCTCTGGATTATCTGATTATCTCGCTGAAGACGAAATGGACGCTCTAAGGTTATGCCGAGAGGTTGTTTCACATCTCAATTGGAAAAAACCTGAGAAAAATATTAAAGAACAACCCGAAGAACCTATTTACGATAGTGAAGAATTGCTTGGACTTGTCAGTAGTGACTTAAAGACGCCTTTTGATATCAAAGAAGCAATTGCTAGGTTTTCTGATGGTTCACGTTTTGAAGAGTTCAAACCGATGTTTGGGCCAACAATAGTTTGTGGTTGGACCCATGTGCATGGCTATCCAGTAGCGGTTATAGGAAACAATGGAGCCATTTATCCAGATTCATCTCAGAAGGCTGCACACTTTATTCAATTGTGTAATAAGATCAATACGCCAATTATATTTCTCCAAAATGTTACAGGATTTTTAGTGGGTAAAGAATTTGAAAGGGATGGGAGCATTAAGAAGGGTTCTCAATTAATTAATGCTGTTTCAAATTCTACTGTACCTCACATTACTATCATACTGGGAGCTTCCTATGGGGCGGGTACTTACGCCATGTCAGGGAGAGCCTTCAATAATCGATTTACCTTTATTTGGCCATCGGCAAAAATTGCAGTTATGGGAGGCAAGCAAATTGCTGGTGTGATGTCTTTGGTACGAAGAGCAAGAGCAATGCGAAAAGGAGAAAAGTTTGATGAAGAAGAAGACAAAAAAATTGTTGCTGCAGTAGAAAAACTACAAGAAGATGGTTCGAGAGCACTCGAAGCGTCAGGCTTGGTTAGCGATGATGGCATTATTGATCCTAGAGACACAAGAACTGTGATAGGCATGTGCCTTTCTATTGTTGGTAATAAAAAAATTGAAGGAACCAAAGAATATGGAGTCTTTAGACTATGAATCATATTTCTAAAATTTTAATAGCCAATCGTGGAGAAATTGCATCAAGAATTATTAAATCAGCCCACGAACTTAATGTCTCTTGTGTTGCTATTTTTAATGAGGCAGATTCAAATTCACCATACGTCTATCAGGCAGATGAATCTGTTCGTATTACAGACAGCTACCTTGACGGCAAAGAAATTGTTCAGTTGGCATTAAAAACAAATGCACAAGCCATACATCCTGGGTATGGTTTTTTATCTGAAAATGCAAAGTTTGCAAAATTAGTTGAGAAATCAGGATTGATATGGATTGGCCCAAGCCCAAGAGCTATAAAGATAATGGGTGATAAGATTGAATCAAAGAAATATGCCATTAAAGCCAATGTTCCTGTATTGGAAAACTCAGAAAAAGAATCAGATGCAAAAAAAATAGGTTATCCGTTACTAGTGAAAGCTGCTGCTGGTGGAGGTGGTAAGGGAATGAGATTGGTTCGCGATCCTAAAGAACTTAAAGATTCAATAAAAATGGCAAAACAAGAGTCGCTCAATTCATTTAATGATGACCGAGTATTTTTTGAACGCTATGTTGATAAGTCAAGACATATAGAGATTCAAATATTAGCAGACAATCATGGCAATATTGTCCATTTAGGTGAAAGAGAATGTTCAATTCAAAGACGACATCAAAAAATTATAGAAGAATCGCCCTCCATAAGAATCGATGATGCAACTAGAGAAAAATTAACTTCTGCAGCAGTCAGTATTGCTGAGAAAATTAAATACAGTTCTGCTGGTACTGTCGAATTTTTATTTGATGATAATACGGGTGAATTTTGGTTTCTTGAAATGAACACCAGGTTGCAGGTGGAACACCCAGTAACTGAAATGGTAACAGGAGTAGATCTTGTTAAGGAACAGTTAAAAATAGCTGACGACCAGTCAATAGAATTTAATCAAGAGGATATTAATCCAGAAGGACATGCCATAGAAGTTAGAGTCTATGCTGAAGATCCTTCTAATAACTTTTTGCCATCAACCGGACAAGTTGTAGCCAATGATATAAGAATGAGTGACCACATTCGTTGGGATACAGGAATTGAAAAAAACATGATCATAGGAACTGATTTTGATCCGATGCTTGCCAAGGTTATTGCTCATGGTAAAGACAGAAAAGATGCTGCTGAAAAGCTTGTAAAAGAACTGGAGACAATTCATTTTGGTGGATTCATTAATAACATTGAATTTCTAAGAAACATCTTAGTCAGTCATCAGTTCTTGAATGGAGAAACGACAACAGATTTTATAGAACTCCATGAACCCGCCACTGAAATTATTCTAACTGATCATGAACTCAATTCTCTTGCAATTACAGCGGCACTTTGGTTGCAAGGCTCCAATAGAAATGATGCCAATACTTTAAAGAATATTCCGTCCGGTTGGCACAACGCTCGACTTCCATACCAAAGTGTTAATTTCCTTCTCAAAGACCAAGAGATTTCAGTCGAGTATAAGCGACAACGCAATGGAAGTTATAAAATATCCAATGGTTCGATAGCCAGTATTCATCATTGGAGTGAAAACTCTTTGGATATTGAGTTGGATGGTATTAGAAATCAATGGAAACTTACAAGACAAGACGATCTCTTATTGGTTCAATACTCAAAGGGTAATAAATTGTTGACAATAATTCCAAGATTCATCTCACCTGAAATAGAAGCAGTGGAAGGTTCAATGACCTCACCTATGCCAGGTAAGGTTATAGAAATTATGGTTAAAGAGGGTGATAAAGTAAAAATTGGTGAAAAATTAGTAGTAATAGAAGCGATGAAAATGAATCATACAATCACAGCACATCAAGATGGTTTGGTGGAGCAACTCTTCATAACAGAAGGAGAGCAATTAGAACTTGGAGCTAGCTTGATGATAATTTCCAAGAATGAGGAATAATATGCCAGAAAAATACAAAGAAAAAAGTTCAATTGATGGTTATAAAAACTTACCAGAAAAACACATCAACGTAATCGAAGATTTTGAAGATCTATTGGAAAAAGGCATTGCTAATCTAACCATGTCAGATATTGCATCTAAGCTAAAGGTCTCTTTACGAACGCTTTATGAAATTGCACCCAGTAAGGAAGATTTAATCACAACGACTATGGATAGAATTCTTACCAACATTGGGAGAGAGGCATTGAGTAACATGAAAAATGTTAAATCTCCATTAGAAAGGCTACGCATATACATGAGAATTGGTAATGAAGCAGCAGGACCTAAATTACAAAAGTTTGATGGCGATTTAGATAAAATAAAAGGCGCTAAAGAAATGATTGATTTTCATCAGAATTATTTTATTTCATTCATTAAAAGTTTATTGGATGAAGCTCAAGCAGCCAATGAAATAAGAGAGATAGATACCCAAGCGGTTGCAATAACCCTAGGCGGTATAGCTCGAGAACTTTCAATACCTCACAATAAGAAATCATTGGAAGATTTACCAGAAAAATCATCCAACATGGTGACAGACCTAATTTTAGAAAGTCTGAACCAGGAATAATAGTATGAGTAAGGATGTTATTAGAATAGCTAATTGCAGTGGCTATTATGGTGATAAGCTTTCAGCCGCAAAAGAGATGATTGATGGTGGACCGATTGATGTTCTTACAGGCGATTATCTTGCTGAATTAACTATGGGTATCCTCTATGGTCAAAAAGTACAACGGGGCGACCAGATGGGCTATGTAGCAACCTTCTTAAAACAGTTAAAAGAAGTTGCTGAATCTTGCCATAAAAAAAATATCAAAATAGTCACCAACGCAGGCGGTCTTAATCCGAAATCAATGGCCCATGAAGTAAATCTGATTTTATCAGAACTGGGCCTTGACTCAAAAGTAGCCTACATTGATGGTGATAATATAGTTCCAGACCTTAAGATGCTTGAAGATAAGGGTGTCAGACTTGAGAATATGGACAGAAAGGTTCCACTGAATGAAGCTGGCTATCCAGTGCTTACAGCTAATGCTTACCTTGGATCTTGGGGCATCAAAGAAGCATTAGATCAAGGTGCTGATATCGTTATATGTCCAAGAGTCACAGACGCCTCCGTTGTCATAGGTCCAGCAGCTTGGAAGTATAATTGGTCTCGTGATAATTTTGATGCTCTAGCAGGTGCTTTAGCTGCTGGCCACATCATTGAATGTGGCGCTCAAGCAACGGGTGGTAATTATTCTTTTTTTCAAGAAGTTGAATCTTTTAAAAATATTGGTTATCCGATAGCTGAAATTGAAGAAGATGGTTCTTTTACAATAACAAAACACCCCAATACTGGGGGGTTAGTCTCAGTTGGTACTGTGACAGCTCAATTGCTTTATGAAATCAGTTCAACGGCTTATCTTAATCCAGATGTGACAGCTCATTTTAATTCACTTCATATGGAACAGATAGGAGAAAATAAAGTGTACGTATCTGATTGCAAGGGCACCAATCCCCCTGACACTCATAAAGTTTGTATTAATTTAGCCGGTGGCTATCGCAATGGTATGGAAGTTATGTTGACTGGGTTGGATATTGAAGCGAAGGCAGAAATATTTTGCGATGCTTTATTTGATTCACTGGGAGGGAAAGACCAGTTTGATGAAGTCATTATAGATCTTCATCGCCAAGATAAAGACGACCCAATGACCAATGAAGAAGCCATGGCTATTTTAAAAATCACAGTCAAGTCAACGGATCAGAAAAAAGTAGGTCGTATCTTTACAGCAAAAATTGTTGAATTAGGGTTGGCTAATTATCCCGGATGGTTTTCAAAAGATTCCATTGGTTCGGGCGATCCTTTTATATTGTATTGGCCCGCACTCATAGAATCTAATTACATTAAAGAAAAGGTTTATATTGATGAAAATATTATAGACATAGTCCCAACCAATCAGATTGATATAGATCAAATTACTTATGATCATATTATTTCAAACATTCCTCAATATGAAGAGAAGGAACTTAAAGAAATCTATTTTGGTCGATTAATTGGCACTAGATCTGGAGACAAAGGCGGTTGTGCCAATCTTGGTGTTTGGACAAAAACGAATCGTGCTTACTCATTTCTTTATCACTATCTGACTGTTGATCGTTTAAAAGAGTTGCTTCCTGATTTAGAAGAATATGAAATTGATCGTTATGAATTTACTAATATGAATGCATTGAACTTTTATGTGCATGGTATTTTGGGAGATGGCGCATCATCCAATACAAGATTGGATGCACTGGCAAAGTCACTTGGCGAATACTTAAGAGCAAAAAAAGTACAAGTGCCAAAATACATTCTAGAAGAAAGCGAGGAGATTAATTGATGTTAGACAATCCCACATTATTTAAATTTGATGCAACAGTCATTGCAATCAAGGGTCATGTTATGACCATAACATTGGACCGCCCTGAAAAGAAAAATGCAATCAATGAAATTATGGCCAATGAAATTATTTATGCACTAAAGTACGCTTCTGAAAGCAATCAAATACGTGTGGTAATCATTCAAGCCAATGGCGACACATTTTGTGCTGGAGGTGATCTCAAAGGAATGACTGGAGCAGAACAACAATCACTGTCAACCGTTCCAAAACTCGGCAATGTTGACGACATTAGCCTATTGCTTAGAAATCTTAATAAACCTGTGATTGCTAAAATACAAGGCAATGTTTTTGCAGGCGCTTTAATGATTGTTACCAATTCAACTCATGCAATTTCAAGCGATGGTGTGAAATTCTCTGCCCCAGAAATAAAACGGGGTATATGGCCATTTATGGTGATGGCTGGATTATTTCGAGTTATGCCAAAACGACAAGGCCTTGATTTCATAATGAGAGGCAATGCCATTGATGCACAGACCGCTGAAAAATACGGTTTAATCAATGAATGTGTTCCTCATGAAGAATTGAATAATGTTGTGAATTCGCTAGCTCAAGAGTTTTCCAGCTTACCTCCCAATACCATGAAGATGGGATTGAAAGCATACAACCGACAAGATCGAATGGAATTTAATGATGCTTTGCCTTATTTAAGAGAGCAACTTAAAGAATGTGTGGAAGGCGATGATGCCAAAGAAGGCATCACAGCATTTTTTGATAAAAGAGAACCTAAATGGAAAGGAGAGGTGGATGAATCTTGATTTTGGCTGTGAGTATAATGAATTCAGAGCTGAGGTATCAGACTTTTGTTCTGAACACAAAGGTGTTCAGTTAACTGGCAATCTTTTTGGTAGATACGAGACCATTAAAAAAAGGAGAAGTTCAAATTCTGATGGCAAAACAATGTCATTGGCTGAATGGCAAATACTACTCATTGAGAATGGCTATTTTGCCAGAAACATTCCCAAACAATATGGCGGTTACGGTGGCGATCTAGACATTGTAAAAAACGTCATTATTAATACTGAATTCTCAAAAGCGGGTATTCCATGTGGAACGGGGGGACAGGGCATTGATTTTCTAGTGCCGACCCTATTGGAGATGGGAACAGATGAACAGAAAGATCATTATATTAAATCTGCTTTGCATCTTGAGACCATATGGTGTCAAGGTTACTCAGAACCCAATGCGGGAAGTGACTTAGCAAGTCTTCAAACCAAAGGAGTCTTGGAAGGTGATGAGTGGGTAATCAATGGGCAAAAGATTTGGACCAGCACAGCAAAATACTCTCAAATGATGTTTTGTCTGGTTAGAACAGAACCGGATGAACCTAAACACAAAGGCATCAGTTATTTATTGATACCGATGGACACACCAGGAATTGAAATAAGACCCTTAGTCGATATGACATTGGATGCAGGATTCAATGAAGTATTCTTCACAGACGTTAGAATTCCAGCAACAAACATAGTTGGAAAACGTGGAGAAGGGTGGTTGGTGGCAAACAAAACATTGGTTCATGAAAGAGGCTCTCTCGGCGACCCAGATAAAATGGTGTCTAGACTTAATTTACTCATCGCACTGATGAAGAATGAGACTATGGATGGGAAAAGAATCATCGATCACCCAATTTTTAGAGATCGATTAATGAAAATACAAGGAAAGACACTCGCACTGAAAGCACATGGATTAAGGTTGCTTTCAGCTAATATAAATAAAGGCCAAGACGTTGATCTCGGTATTATGATCGTCAAATTATATGGCACTGAAATGCGTTATGAACTAGAAGCATTGGCGATTGATGTTATGGGAGAGTTAGGGACTCTCTATGAAGATAGTCCCCATATTAGAGATGAAGGAAGCTGGCAGTATGCTTTTATGTACTACCTCGGCTTAATCATTGGAGGAGGCACCAGTCAAATTCAAAAAAACATCATTTCAGAAAGAGGTTTAGGTATGCCTAGAGCTCCAAAAATTAAGGAGGCTTAATCATGTATTTTGGCCTATCGGAAGAACAACAACTTTTTCAAGACTCAATTGCAAAGTATTTGGAAAACAATGTCACCATTGATGCTGTTCGTGAATACGCCAATGGAGAGAACCAAAAGTTTGCTGATGACATTCATCAGGGACTTATAGAACTGGGTATTAATAACCTTATTATCCCAGAACAGTATGGCGGTCTTGGTTTGGATTTGTTATATGCCACAGCAGTGTCACAGTCCTTAGGTGCTGGGATTGCTCCAGTCCCTTATGTTGGGTCTTATGTGATGGCACCCATGGCAATTATGTTAGCAGGCTCTGAGGATCAAAAAACCAAATACCTTAATGCTATTTCTAGTAATCAATTACATTTTGGTTTTGGCGCTAGTGAGTATATTGCCTCAAGAGAAAATGCCGGCATTGTTATCGATGGCAATACTGCAAGTGGGAGATCATTATTCGTCATCGATTCTCTTAATGCTTCTCATTTTATACTTACTAATATGAAAGGAACGATCTTTATTGTGAGTGCTGACGATCCTAATCTAGAGATTGTCCAGTTGATCACAATTGATAAAACCTCTGAAATTTCAGAATTAATACTGAACAACTGCAAAATAGAAGTGCTTAAAAAATCCATCAACAATACTTCAATTATTGAAAGGGTTGTTGATGCAGGAAGGATTATGGTGGCATCAGATTCATTGGGAGCCTCTCAAACAATGATTGACAAATCAGTTGATTATTCAAAGGAAAGAAAACAATTTGGTAGAGTCATTGGGTCCTTTCAAGCTGTTAAGCATATGTGTGCAGAAATGACAGCCAACATTCAACCTTGTTATTCAATGATTTGGTATGCAGCCCATTGCCAAGACAATATCCCTGAAGAGTCAAGATTGATGGCAACACACACCAAGGCACATGTATCAGATATTGCTTCCTCGATTGCAAAGACCTCAACCGAGGTGCATGGAGGAATGGGATTCACTGACGATCTTGGATTGCATTATTGGTTCAAAAGGATTGGCCTTAATCGGCAATTACTCGGTGGTGTTGAAATCAACCGAGAAGAGGCAGCAAAAGTTCAAGGATTTTAGATTCACTTGTGTAATCTAAAATAATGAATGACTTATTTATTCAAAGAAGCAAGACGAGAATGAACGATTTTTGAGAGTCATTTTATTGTGTTCATTGATTGAAAGAAAAGTAACACTCTGACGCAATGTATTTTTATCCAATACATACGTGCTTCTTTTTTCAGGAGTTGTTTGTTCCCAGATCAGAGATTTATCATCCGATTTAATAATTTGAAATTGTTCTAATGCATCGTCTAAAAAAGGATCAGATCTTTCAATGGTTTGATTTTCAATATTCAATAACCAAATATCAGTTTCATTTAAGTCTTTATTAATAGAAGTGCAAGTGAGAAGAATGTCTGATTCATCATTTGCATAGATAGTTGGTATAGCAAAAAAGTAAAGCAATGAAAATGCTAACACTACTTTTATTTTTCTCATTAAAACTGTCCGATTAAATGTTTATTAAATTATTTGATATTCGAAACTTCAAGTACAGATTTAATATAAAAATGTTCTTTTACTTTGCTTCTTAACTCCAACATTAAGAATGTCACAGTTTTATAAAAAAAGATAAATTTATATAAAAACGCTTAAATCGCTCTGAAACACCCTAATATATTGAAATATTTGTTTTAAAAATACAAATATTGTCAATAAATAACCTAGTATTCCTTTGCTATATTCAAAAATATTGGCAATATTGTAGGCTGTAATTAAATTTACATGTAATTTATATAAATATGGGGTACCTAATGAATCGATTACTAACACTTGCAATTGCTTTGACGGTCAGTCTTTCACTTGCAATATCAACAACTGCTAAAGCACAACTTGAAGAAATTATCGTAACGGCAACCAAGAAAGAGGAGAGTCTTCAAGACGTTTCTGTTTCTGTTAGTGTCATTACCGGTGAGAAAATTGAAGAAGCTGGATTCCATAATTTTACAGGCATTTCACAATACATTCCAAACTTTTCTGTGACTGAAAATGCTGTCTCAACAATAATTTCAATGAGAGGTATTGGGGCAGGAACTAACCAATCGTTTGAACAATCTGTTGGTTTGTTTGTTGACGGTGTCCATTTAGCTAAAGGACGTCAGTATAGAACCGGCTTGTTTGATATTGAACGAGTTGAAGCGTTAAGAGGACCACAAGGGGTTCTATTTGGTAAAAACACATTAGCGGGTGCTGTTAATGTTATATCAGCTAAAGCAAAGATTGGTGGTGAATTTGGAGGGCGAATATCATTGGCTGCTGAAGATGAGAATAATGCAAATATCATTGATGGTCATCTAAACATACCAGTAAGCGATTCATTTGCACTTAGGTTATCGTTTAAAGACAGGCAAGATGATGGTTACATTACTAATGCATATCTTAATACAACACAACCTACTGCTGATGAAAAACTATTGCGATTAAGTGCTACTTGGCAACCAAACGAAGATCTTACAATTGACTTTAAACACACAGATGGTCATCACATCAGAACGGGCTCTACAGTAGTGCAAGGTTCATTTGATATGGCTATGCCGCCAACTCCAACATCTGGATTGGCATTTACGATAGCAAATATGTTCTTCCCTGCATTTGTTGCCGATGTTGGAAAAGGAATCGCTCATGAGGATCTTAACTTAGGTGCTGCAAAAGGGGCAGCAGGAATCGTTCAAGGTATTAACGCGGTTGGTACTGACACTAACACCGTTGATACTGCAATCAATATTAGCTATGACATGGCCAATGACATGAATTTAAAAGTCACTATCGGTAAAGCTGAATACGACTTTGTTGATGGTCTTGATGCTGATTTTGGTCCATTGCAATTAGTCTCCAGAGACGATTGGCAAGAATATGAACAAGAGAGTGTTGAAATAAGACTCAGCTCTGCTCCTGATAGCGAAATCTCATGGACAGTGGGCGCTTATTGGGACTCTCAGGACCAAGAGATTGAACGATTGATTGATATCGATTCAACAGTTGGTGGGATAACTCCTATTCTTTATAGTATGGGAGCTGTACCTTGGAGAGCTTTATTTACTATTCCTCCATCCACACTAGTGGCTAACGGAATTGTTAACCCATTTCCTTTTCCGATTGGAACTAGCACAGGCTTAAGTTGGGCTCCTGGAGCTCCACTTTATATGAATAATACTTGTGAAATCGCAGGCATTTTCAACCAATACCTTGGAAGTTCTTTTGCTCCATGTACTTTCCAAAGTGCCTTTGATCATTCATCAAGAATAGGTGATTGGAATCAATACAAGGATTCAAAAGCTGTGTTTGCTCAAGTAGGGTTTGACGTGAGTGATACGATCGAGATACAGATGGGTGCTCGATACATTAAAGAGACTATTAGTGTAAATGCAAAGACTTGTTTAGGAACGAATACCAGTGGACTGCAAAATTGTAATCCAAGTCCATTCCTCGCAGGAATTATTAATGGTTCTTACGATACATGGGCCCATGATTTTAATAACGTACCGTCAGAAGACGAATCACATTGGTTGCCTTCTTTGCAAATAGAAAAACGTTATGGCGATGATCACATGGTCTACTTTAGTTTCAGTAAAGGTTATAAGGCTGGTGGGTATAATTCTGCAGACGATCAAAACCCGATATTTATAAATGTTAATGGTGCTAAAGTACCAGTAGTGAATGAACCAGATGATTCTTTTAGATACGATTCTGAAACGGGAACATCCTTTGAAATAGGTGGCAAGCACAGGTTTGCAGACAACCTTCAATTAAATTGGGCGATAGCCACTGCAGAGTACAAAAATCAGCAAATTTCTACTTTCCAAGGAACCGGTTTTATTGTCGGTAACGCCGCTTCTTCTGAAGTAGATACAATTGAAATAGATTTGATTTGGCAAGCCACTGATAAATTAAGAGTTGGATTAGCAGCTGCTTACCTTGACGGTACTTATGCTGACTTTGATACAGCTGCTTGTACTGAAAACCAAATGGCTTATTTTAGAGGGATAGCCGGTCCATCAAGAGGGTATGATGCCACGCTCATTTCTATAAATGATTTCGGTCCAAACGTAACAGATCCAACAGGATTTTGTAGAATCATTTGGAACGGGGCAGGTTATTACTCGACTGGTAATCAGAATTTAACAGGACGAAATTTGGGAACAGGTAAATACAATGGTTCTATGACTTTAGATTACACTCAACCATTGGCTAATGACATGACAATCTATGCTGGTCTTGATTACAATTTCTTTGATGACTATATCACCACAGGAGATTTAGATCCGCTTGATACTCAAAAAGGCTCTGCTAGAGTTAATGCAAGAATAGGCATTACCAAAGGTAATATTACTGCGTTAATCTATGGTCGTAATCTAACAGATGAGAGTCATATCACAGGTCATTTTGATACCCCATTACTAGCTGGTGCACACGGAAACTATTTGGCTGAAACCAGAGTTGTAGGAGCACGTCTAACCTATAAGTTCTAACACTTAAAAATAGACAAACAAAAGAGGCAAATATTCTTTGCCTCTTTTAGTTTAAGTAAAGGCATATAGTATGAAAATTGATTCAGGAACAATGATCAATAATCCTGCTGAAGGAGGACCCATCTTCAGTGCATTAGAAAAAGCTGGTTACGATGGTGCATACACCTGGGAAGGTGCCCATGATCCTTTTTTACCACTTGTTTCTGCAGCAATGACAACTTCAAAAATAGAACTAATGACTTCAATCGCTGTTGCTTTTTCTAGAAACCCAATGAATCTGGCTAATGTTGCTTACGATTTACAGTTGCTATCAAAAGGAAGATTCATATTGGGTCTAGGTTCTCAAATACGACCACACATAACAAAACGATTTTCAATGCCATGGTCTAAACCAGCCGCACGAATGGAGGACATGGTAACCGCGATCAAAGCCATATTGAATGCTTGGCAAAATGAATCTAGATTAGAACATCGTGGTGAATTTTATAACCATACTCTGATGACTCCATTGTTTAACCCAGGACCAAATCCACACGGTATCCCTAAAATATATGTAGCAGCTGTTGGTCCACTCATGACTAAGGCTGTTGCAAGAAGTGCGGACGGATTATTAGCACACCCATTCAACACTCCAACTTACCTGAAGAACATAACACTTCCTCTTATTGATGAAGCGCTTTCATCTGTCAACAAAGAAAGGGATGCCTTTGATTTATCAATTTCAGTCATGACTGGTATTGGAGCCACTGAAGAATCACACAAAAAAGCAGTTAGAGCTTGCAGGGATCAAGTAGCATTCTATGCCTCTACACCCAATTATAGAGCTGTACTCGAACTACACGGTTATGAAGAGCTAAGCGGTGAACTCAACCGTTTATCAAAAGAAGGAAAGTGGCAACAAATGGGCGATGCAATAGACGATGAGATTCTAAATACGTTTGCAGTGATATCTGAATCACCACAGAAACTAGCTAACGAAATACTCAATCGATATGGAAACACAGGTGAACGCATCGCACCAATACTGTACTCAGGTGAATTGGATTTAGCTGCCGATGTCCTCAAAGCTCTAAAAGCAAATTAAAAAGATTTAACTTATTTAAAGTTGGGTTCTCTTTTTTCAAAGAAAGCTTGCACAGCTTCCAGACTGTCCTCCGAACTGTGCAATGAATTGTTTGCTTCGGCCTCAAGTTTAAACACCTCTTCGTATGTGGATGTCATAGCAGCTCTCATAATTCTCTTTGTTTCTCTTAATGACTGTGGAGATTTCCTAGATAAAGATTCAGCCCATTTCACTGTTACAGCCATTAATTCTTCAGATGGGACAACTTTATTGGTTAGACCTAAATCCAAACATTTAGAGGCCGGAATGTTCTCACCCTCAATCGCCATTTCATAGGCTAGTTTATAACCGATCGATCTGGTCAATAACCAATTAAGACCACCATCAGGTATCAATGCTATATTGACGAAAGCTTGCTTAAGATAGGCATTGTCAGACATCACCATTAAATCACAGGCCAAAGCAAATGCACTGCCAATTCCAGCCGCTGGTCCATTGACAGCAGCAATAACAGGTTTAGGCATATTCATAATATTCACCAAACTTGGCATATAGCCATTAACGAGGCCCTCATAGACCAAGCGATCATTACTATGATCATCCATACCACTAGGATCACCAAGATCTGCACCGGCTGAAAAGCCTTTACCGATGCCTGTAATAATTACAACTTTAATAACATCATCATGAGTCACTGACTCAATAATATCTTGAGTCTCAAGCACCATTTCTCTATCAAACGCATTTAGTTTTTCAGGACGATTGAAACTGATTGATGCAATGGATTTATTTTTTTCAACGAGCAGGGTTTTATAAGACATAGTCATTCCTTTTATGAAACATTTCTCTCAGCGTCGTCCCAAAAGGGTGCTCTTAGTTCTCTTCTTAAGATCTTTCCTGAGGGGTTGCGAGGCATTTCTGTAATAAAATCAATCGAAGAAGGACACTTGTATGCTGCAATTTGATCTTTGGTGTAAGCAATGATTTCTTTTTCTGTAATGTTTGAATCTTGTTTGAGAATAACAAACCCCTTAACTGTTTCGCCCCATTTATCATCGGGTATTCCTACAGCAGCAGCGTCTGCTATATCGGGATGTGACATCAATGCGTTTTCAACTTCTGCTGGGTATATGTTTTCACCGCCTGAAATGATCATATCCTTCACTCTGTCATGAATATATAAGAAGCCATCCTCATCTAGGTAGCCAGCATCTCCTGTGTAAAACCAATCGTCTATAATTGAGTTATCATTGGCTTCAGGTCGATTCCAATAACCCTTCATGATAACGTCTGATTTAATCAATATTTCTCCCACTTCATTGTGTCCAACAGTATTGTTTGACTCATCTGTAATTTTAATTTCAACACCAGGGTATGGTTTGCCACACGATCTTAATTTCCCAAGATCAACATTATGATCAGCAGGACTCAATGTGGTACCTATACCAGTAGATTCTGTCAGTCCATAGACTTGCCAGAAATCACATTGCATTACTTCCACAGCCTTGAGCAAAGTATCCTGAGCGATCGGTGATGCCCCATAGACAATTTGTCTTAATGATGAAAAATCAGTTTTTGAGCAATTGGGGTGTTGCAGTAGAAATAGGATTAAGGCGGGCACCATGAATGCTGTTTCTATTTTCTCACTTTCAATTAATTCTAGAATCTTTGTGGGATCGGGTTCTGGAATAATGATGTTTTTACACCCAAAAATTATTCCCATAACTACAATATTTGAACCCGCTACGTGAAAGAGGGGGGAGAGAACAAAGTTCACTGTTTTCTCATGCCAATCAGCACCCCATCTTTTTTCAACCATTGGGGTAGATGCCAAAAGATTTTTATTGGTCATACGTACTCCTTTTGGATGACCTGTTGTTCCTGATGTATAGAGTTGTATCACGTCGTCTTCGAACTCACCCACAAGGTTTGGATTGTCTTTGCTTTGTCCATCTCGCCATGATGTATAGCTTTCCCATATAGGGTGGTCTTCATCCATTGCCACAATCTTTTTAATCGAAGGTATTTGATCTTCAATATTTTCTATCAATTTATAAAAATCAGGACCTACAAAAAGAATCTCACTTTTAGAGTCATTGATTACAAAGACAACCTCGGGTGCAGCTAACCTCCAGTTGATACCGACCAAGGCAGTTCTTGTTTTAATTGTCCCGTAGAGTATTTCTGCGTAGTAATCTGAATTTTTCGCAAGAATAGCAATACGGGCATTTGGCATGCATTCTTCTTGAATAATTCCTTGTCCAACTCTATTGGCTTTAGAATCATATTCTCTATAGGTCATTTCCCTATCGTTAAATTTAAAAACAACGTCATCAGAGGATTGTTTAACCCTCCAGTTAAAGAGTTCTAATAAAGTATCTTTTTTTGGTATTTGGTTCATTGATTATTTTCTTTAATTATAAATATTGATTATCAATAAATAATATCAAGATATATTTCTAGTTCAATAAAAATGAATCCTTAACGTGTTTTTATATTGTAGAATAAATACCTAATAATGGAGAGTTGGCAGAGCGGTCGAATGCGCTACCTTGGAAAGGTAGTTATGTGGAAACGCATACGGGGGTTCGAATCCCTCACTCTCCGCCACAAACTTTTTGATAAAGAGGAGTATTTATTGTATTTATTTGTTGTTTTTTTTGTTTTTCTTTTTCTCCCTTTAACTATTGTAGAAGGGAATGAATCTAATTTAGTAATACTTCAAGCAAAGGAGGTTATTTCACTAGCACATGGGGAGCAATTTCAAAATGCAATCGTTATTGAAAACGATCGAATCAAAGACACAGGATCTTTCAAGCAATTACAGATTAAATACCCCAAATCAACATTGGATAAAAGATTCAAAGATAAGATCATTGTTCCTGGATTCATTGAGCACCATGTTCACCCTTTCTTGGCTGCAATAACCATGCAATCAGAGATCATAGCTATTGAGGATTGGGTTCTGCCTAACAAAGAATCCAAAGGCGTCACAGATAGAAAATCCTATTTGAAAAGATTGACAAATGCGGTAGAACAATTTGAAGCAAATGAACCTTTCGTATCTTGGGGGTTTCATCATTATTTTCATGGGAAACTTTCCAGAAAAGATTTGGATAAAATCTCTAATGAGAAACCAATTCTTGTTATTCATAGATCTTTTCATGAATTCATCATGAACACTCCTGCTCTAAAATATTTTGGAATCACTGAAGAGTGGATTAATAACCTAGATGAAGAAGCAAAGGCATTTGCTGACTTTGAGAATGGTCATTTCTCAGAACAAGGCTTGGTCTCTGTTATTCCTGTCACAACACCATTTCTAGCGTCTCCACAACGATTGATTGCTGGCCTACAAGCAACGGAAAAACATTTGCATGAAAATGGAGTAACGCTTATTGCAAACCCAGGATCCAGTAATGTGAAACCCATACAAGATGCAAAAAACTTTGTATTTGGTGATACAGACACACCGTTTAGATCTTTTTATTTTCCAAGTGCTCTAACTTTATCTGAAAAATATCCGGTTAATGAGTTGGTTGATCAATCGAGAAAATTTCTCGATTGGGGTCAAGGGAAATTAGAGTATTTACCACAACACATTAAATTATTTACCGATGGTGCTATGTTTTCACAAAACATGATCATGAGTGAAGGCTATCTGGATGGACATCAAGGTGCTTGGTTGATGCAAGAAAACTTATTCCGTGATGTGTTTAAAGAATTCTGGGATGAAAACTACCAAATACACATTCATCAAAATGGAGATGGTGGTCTGAAAGTTCTTTTGGATGTTTTGGAAGAGAATATTAAACGTAACCCACGAGAAGATCACCGGACAACAATTGTTCATTTTGGTTATTCAAACTTTGATCAAGTTCAAAGAATTAAAGAACTTGGAGCTATAGTTAGTGCTAATCCATACTACGTGACAACACTTTCTGATTTATACAGTAGAGTGGGAGTGGGTGCTGAACGTTCACAAGAGATGGTTAGACTCGGAGACGTTAATCGTGCTGGCATCCCAATAGGACTTCATTCTGATATGCCCATGGCTCCTGCATCACCATTATTGTTGATGCATTCTGCAGTAAATAGAATTAATTTTGCAGATAAGGTTGCAGGACCTAACCAGAGAATATCACCAGAGTCAGCGCTACGAGCGGTAACCATAGATGCTGCTTATATCTTAGGTCTTGAAGATGAAGTTGGAAGCATTGTTAAGGGAAAGTTAGCAAATCTGACCATACTTTCTGAAAATCCCATGAAAGTAGATCCAGGAAAAATCAAAGATATTGAAGTCATTGGAACGATTGCTGAAGGAAGGTATTTTCCAATTCATAAATAATCACGACCAAGATGGGATTGATCTGCTCTACAAAAAAACTTATTAAGAAAATATAGTGCTGTAGAAAATAGAATAAAATATGTAATCTATTAGTATGAAAATATTGATTCAAATTAATAAAATATGGATTTCTTTATCCATTTTATTTGTCTGCATCTATCCTATTGATGCAGCAACTCAGAGTAATGAAAAGCCCAACATAGTATTAGTCTTAATGGATAACTTTGGTTATGGTGAAATTGGAGTTTATGGCGGAGGTGAACTTCGTGGTGCTCCAACCCCAAATATAGATAGCATTGCTGCTGAAGGTTTTCAACTAACAAATTATAATGTTGAAGCTGAGTGCACGCCATCACGTTCGGCTTTGATGACAGGGCGTTATGGTATACGAACACGCCAAAGACAAGAAGGACCACCCAGAGGGGTCTGGTATGGCATAACGAAGTGGGAGATCACATTAGCAGAAATGTTATCCGATCAAGGCTATACAACTGGCATCTTTGGAAAATGGCATCTCGGTGATACCAAGGGACGATACCCAACAGATCAAGGCTTTGATGAATGGAATGGTATACCTAGATCCTCTGATCGAGCCTTTTGGCCAGACAGCAATAGTTTTTCACCAGGAAGTCATCCTGATGCTGTATTTACCCATGTTATGTCCTCATTTAAAGGACAAGAACCAAAAGAACTAGAGGTTTTTGATCGTGCTAAGCGAGCAACGATTGATCGAGATATCACAGACCATGCCATTGATTTTATAAAACGTAAAGCTAAAAAAGAACAACCATTCTTTGCTTATCTTCCTTATACACAAACCCATGAACCTGTTGACCCTCATCCTGATTTCTACGGCAGTACTGGAAATGGAAGTTTTGCTGATGTTTTGGCACAAACCGATGTCTATATTGGCGAACTTCTGGCAACAATAGATGAGCTTGGTTTAAAAGGAAACACTATATTTATCTTTACTTCTGACAACGGTCGCGAAGGAGTCCCGAGATCATTCGGTTTCACTGGGCCTTGGAGAGGAAGTATGTTCTCTCCATATGAAGGTTCTTTGAGAGTTCCTTTTTTAATTCGTTGGCCTGGTCATATTCCAACTCAGCAAGTATCCAATGAAATATTCCACCAAATTGATCTATTCCCTACTATTGCCAGTTTTGTTGGAGCTGATATACCTTCAGATAGAATAATTGATGGTGTTGACCAATCTAATTTTCTCAAAGGTAAGTCAAAAAAATCTGCAAGAGAATCCATGGTAATTTATATTGGTAATGAATTATTTGGTGCAAAATGGCGAAATTGGAAATTACTACTTAAAGAAATGGATGAAGATGGCTATGGTGTAAAAAATATGGCTTATCCTACAGTTTATAATTTACTTGTTGATCCAAAAGAGGAAGTTCCTGAACTCAACTACTTAAATGATACATGGGTCGATTTTCCTTTGTATCAAGTCATAGAAGACCATGAAGAATCAATAGAGAATGATCCTGGTACACCAGGGCCTTGAATTCTTTGCTTTCTAGCATCTTCAATTAACCCTCTAATATAACTTTTATATGAACACTCAATTATATGTTTTCACTAATGGTGCATACGATAAAAATAGATTACAAGACATCTATTTGATCAATCAAGACAACGTACCGGCTGTTGGCTCACTAGAATCAATTGATAAGCTGAAAGAGCTTTTATCTATCAGTAGTTATCATTCCGTGTTATTGCTAGATAAGAATGTCATTGGATTTAGTATCTGCTTTAGGGAGGGGACCACATATTGGTCAGAGAATTATAAATATTTTGCTCAAGGCTTAAAAACTTTTTTATACATTGATCGAATTGCAATTGATCAAAACTACAGAAGAAAAGGTCTTGGTAAGTCAATGTATAAAGATATATTTTCAAATGCTTCCCATGAAAACTTAAGAGTCACAGCAGAGGTAAATACTAAACCAATGAATCAAATCTCATTAGATTTTCATAACAATATGGGTTTCAAGCAAATCGGTGAAAGACAATTTGATGATCATGATGTGGTCTATTTAATTAAATAGTTCTGAGAATATTAATAATCACTTTGTATTATAACTCAGTCTTAATTGTCGCAATTTCAGTACCAACATCATATTCTTTGTTAACTTCAGCCATAGAAATAATAGTTCCATTAACTGGAGAAGGAACTTCAATAGTTGTTTTTTCAGATTCTATTAAATAAAGAGGTTGATTTAATTTCACTAAGTCTCCTATTCCGACATACCACTCAATAAGTATGCAAGATTCAGATGATATAGCTGTTTTTGGAACTTTTAATCTTATTTCCATTTAGTATTGAAATATATATTTATTGTACTAGTTCTTTGATAGCAGTCTTAATATTTTCATTATTTGGAAAATGATAATTTTCTAATTCTTTTGCAAATGGAATAGGCGTATAAGCAGAGCCAATTCTTGTAACAGGTTTTTTAAGTTCAGAGAATAAGTTTTCATGTATGAGTGAGGCTATTTCTGCACCAAAACCACAAAATCTTACTGCTCCATGGAGAACGAGTGCTCTTTTTGTTTTACCGACAGAATTAAGAATTGCATTTTTATCTAGAGGTACTAATGATCTAAGATCAAGAACTTCAACATTAATTCCATCATTTTCTAGTTCGTTAGCTACTTCCAAGGCACTCAATAAAGCAGCTCCATAAGTAATAATAGATACATCCGAACCTATTTTTTTTATCTCCGCTTTACCTAAAGGAATTCTATAATCTTCCGTTGGTACTTCACCTGAGCCAAAGTAAAGACCCATTGATTCCATAACTACACAAGGGTCATCATCATATATGCAAGACATCAGTAGGCCTTTTAGGTCTTTTGGAGTGCCTGGGGCTACCACCTTTATTCCTGGTGAATGTGTTAACCATGTCTCAAGTGATTGAGAATGTTGAGCACCAAAACTACCAACATTTCCTGCTATCATTGTTCTTATTGTAATAGGAACATTTGTTTTTCCTCCAGACATGTATCTTAATTTTGCAGCATGATTAGTAACTTGGTCCATGCATACACCTAAAAAATCATTAACCATAATTTCAGCAACTGGTCTTAATCCAGCCATTGATGCACCAATTGCTGCTCCTATAATTGCTTGTTCAGAGATAGGAGTTGGCCTGACTCTTTCTAGGCCATATTTTGTAGATAAGCCATATGTTGCTTTAACAACACCGCCTGCAGGGTCTGCTATATCTTCACCCAAAATTATTACAGATTTATCTGTTTCAAGTGCATAATCAAGAGTATTTGTAATGGTTTGACAGTAAGTAATATTTTCAGCATTATCGTAATTAAATGATTCTAGATTGTCAGAATCTGAATCAGAGTTACTTATGTCAGGAATATCATTAGGGTCTGAAAAAACATCACTATAAAGATCAGTTTCAGTTGGCGGCAAACAAGATTCGGTATAAGTTTCTGCCTCATCTACTTCTTTAACTGCATTTTCTTCTATTTTCTCAATTACTTCGAGAGTAAGAATATTATCGGAAAGTAATCTTGCTTTAAAATTATTTATAGGTGTATTGAGTAATCCTTTTGATAATTGATTTTGATCCATATGTGATTCATCAGAACCAAATGCATGTCCTTGCAGTCTATCGCATAATGCTTCTACAAATGTTGGTCCTTTGTTTTGTCTTGCACGGTTAATGGCTTCTTCAGCAGCAAAATAAAGTGCTACAGGATCACTTCCATCTACTTGAATGCTAGGCATTTCATAAGCATTACCTCTTTCTGAAAGGTTCTTGGTTTTAGTTGATTCTGAAAAAGCTGTGTATTCTGCATATTGATTATTTTGACATAGAAATATTACTGGTAGATTCCATAGAGATGCTAAATTCATAGCTTCATGAACAGCCCCAATATTAGCTGCTCCATCACCAAAACTTACTATAGTTGTTTTACCTGTATTTTTAAGAATTGATGCTAACCCTAAACCATTAGCAATGGGTACTCCTCCACCGACAATACCTGATGTAACCATGAGACCATTAGCAGGATCAGAAAGATGCATAGGACCACCTTTACCTTGACATAAACCGTTTTTCTTACCCGCTATCTCTGAAAAAACATCTTTAACAGATGAACCCTTAGCTAGAACATCATGAATACATCTATAAGTAGTTATCATATAGTCATCATTATTTAGAAGCGATGTAAATGTTGCAGGTATTGCTTCTTGCCCGCCACAAGGGTAATACTGAAATTGTAGCTTACCAGCACTTAGCCAACGTTGAATTCTTTGATCACATTCCTGAATTCGAAACATCATAGTGTATATATCCCTTAACGTATTAGTATTGATATCATTAATATTTAAATTGTTACTCATTTTTTACAGTCCTCAAAAAAGATTTTTTATACATTCATATAAATAAAATATATAACTTTATATAAAAATATCAGATATATATGTATAAGAAAACATATATATATATAAAAAGGATTTAAAATACTAAGTTATATGGAAAATGTGAATATAAAGATAAGAATGTAAATTCTAATCGATAAGATTTAATTTAATTAATATATAGAAATACTAATAATCTAGATTATGCTTACTAAGAAAGTATTTTATGCTTATGAGTAAATAATACCTTGTGGCCTCATCATTATTCTAGGTATTAGGCTTTTAGGATATAAGGAAGGATGATGGCTTTTAATGATTTTTCAATATCTATTTCTTTATTTTTTATCCTTTGTGCTGGACCACTAACTGAAATAGCTATAAATTTTCCAAATACATGTTCTGGTATACCAATTGATACAGCACCAGCATCTTTAATTACGCCTTCATAATCAATTGAAACAAGTCGTTTACTGATAACAAGAAGTTTTTCTAAAAGTTCAGTTACATCAACAGGCTTATCTGATTCACCTATACGTTTATTATAGCGATTAGCTAATTGACATACTTGCTCTGTATTCAAACTAGATAGTAAGGCAAGTCCACATGCTGAATAAAAAAGGGATGTCTTCGATCCTTCGTATATTTTTAATGTAACTGCTTGTATACCTGGAATTACTTTCACAAACTGAGCTTCGTCTCCACTTCTTACTGTAATTGAAACTGTCTCATTACTCTCTTTACTTAGTTTATCGCAAATAGCATCAAGTTCTTCTTGATGATTAAAAAAATGCTCTAAAGCCCACTCGCTTAACTGAGCAATTTTAGTTGTAGGAAAGTAAGTATAGTCATTTTGATCATAACCTAGATAACCTTTTTTCAGCATTGTTTTGATAAGGACATTAGTGCTAGATCTTGGCATAAAAAGTTTTTCTGAAATATTTTTAGCTGAAAGTTGAGCTTTCTCAATTTGGAAAAGCTCCATGATTTGAAAAACTCTCTCTGCAGACTTCACTCCATCTATGTTTTTTTTATTTACGTTCATGTTTTATTTTTTTGAAATTTTTTTATTTTAAGTAGCTCTGAACAACTGAATTATATAACTAATGAGAGACTTTTAGTATAGATAAAATAATATCTATAACAACATATTTGCACAATTATTGTTTTAAAAAAATAATACAGATATATATGTATATGAAGTAAACATATATAAACTTGATTTATTTTCCATGCAGAGTTAACTTTAGACTAAGTAAATTCACTTAACGAGGCTTAAGA
>Ga0209403_10000921_pt1 | contig 40169 bp, 37 predicted proteins | sample ArcticOcean_MG_C_8_FD_187440 | JGI IMG/M metagenome (GOLD analysis project Ga0209403, IMG submission 187440) | Marine microbial communities from western Arctic Ocean - ArcticOcean_MG_CB11_86 (SPAdes) (version 2) | ecosystem: Environmental > Aquatic > Marine > Oceanic | place: Arctic Ocean...
GTGTGTCGTCTCCTGCTCATTGCTGACCTCCTCGCTGAATCTCCGACCAGCTCAGATCCTAACATCCGCTCTGGTCTCCTTTCAGGGGGTCACGCCAGATGAGCGCCATGGCAATATCGATCGTCCCCGGTGGATTGGCTTCGGGGAAGATCGTGGCCAACCATCGGAAGGTGATTCTGTCGTTTGCTCAATCCAGGTTGTATACCCCACCCCACCCAAGAAAGAGGTCCCCCGTCTCGGAGGGATTTAAAAGAAAGCCCACCTGGAGGTTCGGAACGGGGGTGAAGTCGATTTGAGAGAGTGGTGCTCCCGAAGCCGGGCCCCCCTCCGCCCACGGGTTGATGGGCAGGCCATCGACTGAAAAGAGGGTATAGGCTGTATTGAGATCATCGGGCGCCTCGGTTTCCAAAAGCGAGCCGCAACTTAAGAGCAGCACGCAGGACACCATAAGGCTGAGACGTTTGGTCCTTCGCATCCGACCACTCCGGTAAGGCTCCGTTGACCTCTTTTCCAGCCCAACACTAGGACGGAGGGATTCCCAGTGCCTAATCAAGGGATGTCGAGCTCTCTATCGGATAAACAACATTTCCTGGTAGGTGGGCAGTGGCCAGAGGTCGTCGGCGACCAGCCCTTCCAACTCGTCAGCGGCTTCCCGTACCACGGCCATCGCCGGGAGAACGGAGTCACGGCAGTTTTCAGACTCGTATCCGGAGGCCATCGAAGTGATGAGCGCCGCAATACGTTCTTGCAACGACTTCACACCGCTCGACACTTCTTCGAGTAGGGTCGTATCACCCTCCAACCCGGCCGCCCGGAGGTTGGCGCACGTGGCCGCCAACTCGTTCTGGTAACGGATTCCCGCAGGGACGAGCATCGTCTTCGCGATCTCCAACGTGAGGTTCGCTTCCACTCGCACCGTCATGCAGTACTGCTCCAGATAGGTTTCGAAGCGGCTTTCCAACTCCCGCTCGGACAGTACCTCGTACTTCTCAAAAAGCTCGCGAACCGCGTCCGACTCGAGGACGGGCAGCGCGTCGGCGGTCGTCTTCAAGTTTAACAGGCCACGGCTTGCGGCTTCCGCGTGCCACTCCTCCGAGTATCCATCACCGTTGAAGATGATGGCTGAGCTTTCGTTGATGATGTCCGAAAGCAACGATTGTACGGCGCCATTGAGCGCCTTGGGGTCACCCTTGGTCGCGGCCTCCAGCACGGTCGCGCAGTAGTCGATCGACTCCGCAACGATCGTGTTCATCGCAACGAGTGGGCCCGCGATCGACTGATTGGAGCCCACCGCACGGAACTCGAATCGGTTGCCGGTAAAAGCGAACGGACTCGTCCGGTTGCGATCGCCCGCGTCCATCGGAAGTGGGGGCAGCACGTCCACTCCGACTGTGAGGTGAGCTTGCTTGATCGACGAGGTCGCACCCCCCGTCTTGATCTGCTCGAACACATCGGTGAGTTGGTCACCCAGGAAGATCGACATGATCGCCGGTGGCGCCTCGTTCGCTCCCAGTCGATGGTCGTTACCCGCCGACGCCACCACGGCACGCAGCAGCCCCTGGTGCTTGTAAACGGCACGAATCACGGCTGCACAAAAGACGAGGAACTGCGCGTTGTCGTGCGGTGTGTCCCCCGGATCGAGCAGATTACCCTGCGAACTGCTGCCGAGCGACCAGTTCACGTGTTTGCCCGAGCCGTTGATCCCGGCGAACGGTTTTTCATGCAATAGGCAACTCATACCATACTTCGACGCGACACGGCGCAGTGTGGTCATCATCAACTGTTGATGGTCCGTCGCCAAGTTCGCCGACTCGAAGGTGGGCGCGATTTCGTACTGGCCGGGCGCGACCTCGTTATGCCTGGTTTTTACCGGAATCCCGAGTTTGAGCAGCTCGCGTTCGGTATCGAGCATGCAAGCCAGCACCCGCTCGTGAATGGCGCCGAAGTAGTGGTCGTCGAACTCCTGTCCTTTCGGTGGCGCAGCGCCGAACAAAGTGCGACCGGCGTTCAACAGATCCGGGCGAAGGTAAAAAAAACGTTGATCGATGAGGAAGTATTCCTGCTCGGGCCCCGCCGTCGACGCGACGATCGCGCCGTCGTCGTGTCCGAACAGCTTGAGGACTCTTTGTGCTTGCCGGTTGAGGGCCTGCATCGAGCGCAGGATGGGAGTTTTTTTGTCGAGAGCTTCCCCGGTCCAAGAGACGAAGGCGGTCGGGATACACAAAGTCGCGCCGTTCTGATTCTCCAGAAGGTAGGCTGGGCTTGTAACGTCCCAGATGGTGTATCCGCGAGCCTCGAACGTCTGCCGGATGCCCCCGGTGGGAAAGCTCGATCCATCGGGTTCGCCTTGAATCAACTGGCCCCCGCTGAACTCCGCGACGGCACCTCCGTCACCGTTTGGTGCAAAGAAGCTGTCGTGCTTCTCGGCGGTGGCTCCCGTAAGTGGGTAGAAAACGTGAGCGTAGTGGGTCGCGCCTTTTTCGATGGCCCAGTCCTTCATCGCCGCCGCTACAACGTCGGCCAATGACGGATCGAGGGGCTCACCGGATTCGACGGTCTTGAGAAGCAATTTGTACATCGGAGCGGGAAGGCGACTCTTCATCACCTTTTTGTCGAAAACATTCGCGCCGAATAGATCCTCGGTGGGTGTATCATCCCCGCCCAGAAATGGCGTGATCGGGTTGTAGCTCGTCACTGCGGCGATCGCGCCGTGACGGGGGTTGGCACCTGCCGGAGCCGATGACTGTCCGTGGCCGTCGTGGGAAGCAACGGACGGAGCGGATTGCGTGGCCGACGTCGATGTAGGGCTCATGGAAACTCCAACGATTTGCGAGGTGGTAGATGAAAAATCCGTCAAACTGTGGCCAACCGGCCTCCGCCTGAGATAACTTCTTTCGCACCATCGCGAAAGGCAAAAACCGGGCCAAATGTGGTTACCTGGCGTGCCAGCGCGTGGAACCCTGAGCACACGCGACAATCTACGGTTTCGTACCCGATGGGTCCGCGATTGCAACCGCTCGCCAGGCCTACGAGGGTGTAGGATTATAGACGTTTACTACATTGTCGTAGGACTTTCTTCGCCGCTAGGGTCGCTGGCTCTGCGGCACGCCGATGCACCTTGTGCGAAAAGACCCGTTATGTCGTATCAGCATAGGCACACTCCCCCAAGGAGGTGCTTCAATGCTGAGAAAGCGCGTATTGTTCGGGGTCGTTGTGAGCCTGGCGGTGCTTGGCGTAGCGCTGGTCGCTCTCAGCTCTCAAGCAGGACTTGCTTCTCGCCCGCCAGCTGAGGTCGCGCTGACCGGAGAGGTCAGGTCTGCGGTTGAAGGTGCCATGGAGGGGGTGGTCGTCACGGCAAAGGGGGAGGGCTCCACGATCGCGGTCAGCGTGATCAGCGATGCTCAGGGTCGCTATCACTTCCCCGGGGACAGGCTGGAAGCGGGACGGCACGCACTCAGTATACGCGCCGTCGGCTATGATTTAGAAAGCCCGAAGGCGGCGGAAGTAGGGGCGTCAGGGACGGCCGCAGTCGATCTGGTACTCCGACCGACCGAGGATCTAGAGGCTCAGCTCACGAACGCTGAATGGCTCGAGAGCATTCCTGGGACCGAAGAGCAGAAACGCATGTTCGAGTCGTGTGTGCGCTGCCATACCCTCGAACGGGTCATGCGGTCGCAGTACGATGCCGAGGCCTGGTTGCTCGTTCTAGGGCGAATGGATGGTTATGTGACGTCGGCCTTCCCGGGCAACCCGCAGAGGCTCCCCGCCGGTCAGGTGACACCGTTCGCCGAGCGGAGCGAGCGGCGGCAGGAAGCTCGGCGGCAGCAGGCCCACTATCTGGCCAGCATCAATTTGAGCTCGGGTAAACGGGGGTACGATCTCGAGACTTTCCCCCGTCCCACGGGCCGGGCGACGCAGGTCATCATGACGGAGTACGATCTTCCGAACCCCTCGACGGCGCCGCACGATGCGGAAGTCGGTCCAGACGGCATGGTTTGGTACGTCGATTTCGGCCGACAGTACTTGGGAAAGCTCGACCCACGGACGGGCGCGGTCACGGAATACGACGTGCCCGAGGCGAGACCTGGGAATCCGACGGGCATTCTGGCCTTGAAGTTGGACCGAGATGGCAATTCCTGGGGGGGCAACATGTTCCAGGGCTCTATCTTCAAATTCGACCGGCGGACCGAGGAGTTCCAGGTCTGGAGAGTTCCCGATGAGTTGGAGCAGCCGAAGGGGGCGCACGGCACCCGCATCTTCCAGATCAACCACGCGGCTCCGGAGAGTTCCCACGTGGACGGAAAGGTCTGGTTGCAAAACCGGTCGATCGCCGGAGTGCACCGGCTCGACCTGGCGACCGGAGAATTCGAGTCCTTCGAGCCGTTTCTCGGCTCGACGCGCAGCTCGCACAACCTATACGGTATTCAACCAGACTCGCACAACAACTTGTGGTTCATGGACTTCGCGAACGAGCACATCGGTCGGATCGATGCCAAGACCGGTGAGATAAAGCTCTACGAGACGCCGACTTTCGACTCGCGCCCGCGCAGGGGAGAGGTCGATTCACAAGACCGTGTCTGGTACGCCGGATTCGGTGGCAACGTGATCGGGATGTTCGACCCCCGCACTGAGGAATTCCAAGAGTGGATCCCGCCGCCGCCTCGTACAAAGCCGTATGACACACACGTGGACCGAAACGGCGACGTTTGGACTGGCTCCATGTTCACCGATCGCGCGGTGCGGCTCACTCCCGCGACGGGCGAGTTCGTCGACTATCTCCTGCCCGAAAAGGGCGTCAACATTCGCCGCGTGTACGTGGACGATTCGACGACGCCGGTGACGCTTTGGATCGGGAGCAACCACGGGGCCTCGCTCATCGCACTCCAGGCCTTGGATGGGGAACTAGCTCACTTCGGAGGCTAGGCAGATGGCCTGGATCGCGTGGTCACCTCTGCTCGAACACGCGAACTCCGCCACCGAATGATGCACCGCCGACCGGTGTACGGCCGCCAACCTGGCTCATGGTCCGCATATCGAACGTCACCATATCGCCCGAGTATTCGCTCAACACGTGGAGATGGTTGCTATCCGGTGAAAACATCGGAAAGCCATGCCCTGATTCTTCAGTGAACGGCCACAGAAGGGTGGTATCCAACGGGCTCATCCTCAGGCTGGCCAGGATCTCCTTCGTGCGCGTGTCGATGATGGACACTTCCACACCCTGCGTCGCGGCCGCCAACCGGCCGTCTGGTGAGACGGCGACGCGTCCCGCTCCGGAGACTCGGGGTTGGATGACCGAGATCACCTCGTCGGTGCTCGAGTCGATGACCGTGATCGAGCCGTCTCCGTCCCCGTTGATCCACACTTCGTCATTCGGGCCTCCGAAGTCGACCCCGTTGGGCCGGCTACCGGCGTGGAGCCGGATAACATTCACAATCCGGTCCGTCTTCGTATCGATGACGACTACACGGTCGTCACGAGTGGGGAAGTAAAGTTTGTCCGTTCGGGGATGAACCCACAGATAGTTGCCCGCAATCACGGTGTCGATTTTTTTGAGGGTCCCCGCCTCCACGTCGTACACGACGACACCGGGCACCTGGGCATTCTGGACGGTGATGTACAGCTTGCTTCCGTCGTTGTTGAGCGCGACACCATGAGGGTCGCTGGAGCTCGATTCGCGCCGCCCGATCCGAGCAAACCCCCGAACGTGTGAAGGGCGCGAAAAGTACTCGGATTCGATCACTCCCCTTGGTGCGAAGGTATCCAAGTCCAAGATGATGACCTGCTTTTTGTAGGGCACAGACACATACATCGTCCCACCATCGGGACTGATGGCGCCCTCATGGGTTTCTCCAAACCACTCACCCGGTACCACGAACTCCCTGAGGGTCTCGCCGGTTAGCGGATCGACCTCGGACACTTTGTTGTCCGTATGGCTGACCGCGACGACGGTGTAGTCTTGGGCGAGAGCCGGAGCCACGGTGAACAACATCAGCATGCAGGTTATTCGCAACATAGGAATACCGTGCCTCGTGCAAGAGTTATCCGGGGTGGACTCTGGGGCTTCGACTCAGTGTATGGGTTCGACACTGCGAGCGCATCAGCGGCCCGCGATTGGGACCGCTGCTTTGCTCAGGTACAGACGTTGAAGATCACCGTCACACCCTTGGCTTGCAGAAGAGCAAGCTCGGCACAAGGCATTGTCGGGTTGACGTCCGAGAGGTTGACCGTGTCTCCTGCGCCGAGCCCGGGGTTTTCGAGCAGAGGTTGGATGGTGGTGAGGTATGGGTTGCTGCTGAGGTTGAGGTCTGGGCCGGGGCGGAAGGAGCTGCCCTCCAGGTTTCCCAGGTCAGTGAGTTGGCGCAACGCGCTGATGGCGCTGATGTCGGTGATCGCGTTGCCCGTAAGATCGAGGTACGTCAGGGCCGTGAGCCCGCTCAGCGGGCCGATATCGCTGATCGAATTCACCCAAAGGTCGAGGTGCGTCAGGCTCGTCAGCCCGGCCAGGGCGTTGACGTCGCTGACCGAGTGTCCCCAGAGGCTCAGAGACATCAAGCCTGTGAGATTCTAAACCCCCACCAGGCTTTCGACTTTCTGGTCCATGGAGGGGTCATACGGCCCGACCAGGGACGTCAGCCCAGAGATGAGACCGCAAGTGAGATCTTCCGGCACCCCGATCCCCAGCGCACTAATGATTACCGCCCCGAGGTTGGCATCCTCGAACGTCGGGATGTGGCGTTCGGAGTGATCGCTACAAAGCTCGTAGGGTTGTAGTACCAGCCCGGCATCGAGAGCCTCGTCCACGCCGAGAGGCCCCCCGTCGTTACTTCCGCAGCCTAGCGGCAAAAGAAGAAAAAAGCTGCACAGGGCGGCCGTTCGAAACCGATGCATCCGACTGAAATTTCCTGCGCTGAACAAGATGGCCTCCCACGGCTCTGTCCTCGCTTTGTCGAGCGACGATACGAATTCACTGGAAGGCAAAGCTGATGCCGCTGGCATCGTAAGGTTTTGGGGCCATTTCGTAGGCTCTCTGCAACAGTTTGCGCTGTGTTGAGGTGCCCGAGACACGGTTTGAACCAGATGCTTGCCGCGCCATACGTCTGAGACGCATCTTGTCCGCTGTGTCCGACCCCATAAGCAACAAGGCGCACGGCGACCGGGCCCGATACCATGAGTTCGAAAATCCCCTCCCGGCCAAGCAGCACTTCATCGGAATCACCAAATGACAGGTATCTTGTTCATCGTCCCCGCCGTCCTGCTGTTTTCCACTTCGATGGTCGCCGGACAAAGCTCCAGTCGAGTCGGGCAAGCAACGTTCGTGGATGAAGCTCCGATGATCGACGGCTCCATGGATGATGCGGTTTGGGCGCGAGCCGAGCCTTTCACCGGGTTCGTTCAGCAGCTCCCCATCGTGGGTAATCCCGCGACGGAGAAGACAGAGGTTCGGATTCTGTATGACGGAAACTCGATCTTCATCGGAGCGACCCTCTACGACAGCGCGCCGGACGAAATTTTGGTCACCGACACTCGCCGCGACTCCGGGCTGGGTGGTACGGATTCGTTCCAAATCATCTTCGACACCTACCACGATCGCCAGAACGGTTTCGTTTTCGGGACCAACCCAGCTGGAGTCGAATACGACGGCCAGGTCACGAACGAGGGTGGAGGCATCAGCGGTGGCAACCGAGCCGCGAATGTAGGCTCTGGAGCGGGCTTCAATCGAAACTGGGACGCCAGTTGGACGGTGCGCACCCGTGTGACGGACGCAGGTTGGACGGCCGAGTTCGAGATACCACTCAGCAGCCTTCGTTACGGATCCAATCCTCAGGTTTGGGGAGTGAATTTCCAGCGTAACATCAGTCGAAGCCGCGAGCAGCTGTTCTGGGCCCCCATCGGGCAAGCGTTTGATCTCCACCGTCTTTCGCTGGCGGGAGAGCTTCGAGGCCTCGAGTTGGAGGAACCGCGAAATCTCAAGATCACACCCTATGCAGTGGGCTCGGCCTCCCGCGCTTATACCGACCCTCTCCAGACCGAGGCCGACTTCAACGGCGATGCCGGTCTCGACGTAAAGTACGGCGTGACGCCGAGGCTGACGCTGGATCTCACGTACAACACGGACTTCGCGCAGGTCGAAGTCGATCAACAGGTGGTCAACCTGACGCGCTTCAACGTTCGTTTTCCGGAGAAGCGACCATTCTTTCTCGAGAACGCCGGTCAGTTCGCCGCCGGCAAGCCCGGAGTGGACCTCTTCTTCAGCCGGCGGATCGGCGTCGACGTGGCGACCAGGGCCGCGGTTCCGATCCTCGGGGGCGCTCGGCTTAGTGGCAGGGCCGGCGACTTCAACGTCGGTTTTCTGACCATGCAGACCGATCGTCTTCGGGGCGACGACGGCCTCGGCGATCGGCAGGCGGTCGTAACGCCGTACAACAACTACTCGATGGCCCGCGTCAGCCGCGAATTGCCCAACCGCTCCAGCTTTGGTGCGATCGCGGTGAACCGAGACGCCATGGGATCCGGCTCCGCGTCGGACGACTGGAATCGCACGCTCGGCGCGGACGGAAAGCTGGGCCTGGGTCAGTTCCTAGATCTTCGGGGCTTCGTCTCGCGCACGGTCACCCCTGACGAGACAGGTGGGGAGATGGCGTACAACCTCCGCGGGGAGTACCGGCGCGGCGGTTTGGAAAACAGCGTCGAGTACACGGAAGTCGGGGACGGCTTCAACCCGGAAGTAGGGTTCTTGAGACGGAGGGCATTCCGGTCGACTGATTTGCGCACTTTTTGGAGGTACCAGGCGCCCAACATCTCCTGGCTCCGTCAGGTGTCCCCCCATACGCAGTTGACCACGGTCTGGGATCTCGATGGTTTCCTGGAGGAGCAGATCTGGCACAACCACTTGCCCATAGACTTCGAGAACGGATGGGGCATCAGTCCTTTAGTCGACGTCGAGTGGGAGGGCTTCCAGGAGCCCTTCGAGATTTCTCCCGGCGTGGTGATACCGGCAGGGGAATACCGCTACGTGGACAGCGAGCTGCAGGTGACCAGCGACAATCGGCGCACACTTTCTTTCAGGGGGACCGTCGGTTTTGGGAATTTCCTGTCAGGCACACAAACCTTCACGAACACCACGGTGTCGGCACGAGGCGGAGCCAAGTTCAGTGCGTCTCTCGGGTGGGAACGGCGTGACATCGACCTCCCTGAGGGTGCCTTCATCACGAACCTGGGTCAGGCACGCATCAACTACAGCTTCACGCCGTTCATAAATTTCCAGTCCCTCATCCAATACAACGACCGGGACGAGAACTGGAGTGGTAACCTCCGCTTCGCGTTGTTGAACGCGTCGGGTGCAGGCTCCGGTTTGTTCATCGTGTACAACGCGACGCAGGCGCTGGAGGGGTTGGGTCCGATCAACCGGACTTTCATCATCAAGTACAGCCGCCAGTTCGATGTCCTGAGGTAATTTCATGGCGAGGAGCAAAAAATGACCAAGATGACGAACGCTGCGTTTCGGCCCATCCGAAGGCAGCCCCGAAGGCAGCCCCTAGTGTTCGGTTTTAGCCTCTCCTGTGCGCTCTTGATGGTGACGGCGGCTGCCGCCTTCGCTCAGCGTCTGCCTGGGACAGAAAACGGGGAGTGGCGCTACTTGGGTGGCGACGCGGGGCACACACGCTCCTCGCCCGTGAACCAAATCAACGCCGCCAACTTCGAGAACCTCGAGCAGCAGTGGGTTTGGCGGAGCGACAACTTCGGCCCCAACGTAGACTACTTTTCCCGGTCCACACCGATTTACGTCGATGGGATGCTCTACACGGTGGCGACCCCGCGCCGGCAGGTGGTGGCGATCGACCCGGAGACGGGCGAGACGCTTTGGGCCTTTAGGGAGCCGGAGACCGTGAGGCAGCTGCGCTCTCCGAGGCAAGCGTACGGCAAAGGCGTCGCCTACGCCGAAGTGGACGGGCGGGGAGTGATCTACGTCACCAGCCCCGCGTTCTTTCTTTGGGCGCTCGACGCCAAGACCGGAGTGCCCTTGGAGGGCTGGGGGGGGGCGGTACCTCTCGCCGGTTTCTCGCAGACGGGTGTCCGCGATCTCCTGCCGGACCTCCTGGAGGGCTGGGGCCGGTGGGAGCGGTGGGACGAAGGTCCGTACGACGCCAACTACGGGATCCCGAGGGAACTCGGCATGGTCACGAGTTCGTCGCCGCCGATCGTGGTGAACGGAGTGGTCGTCGTGCTCGTGGGTCATCAGGCAAGCTACGGCCAGACCCGGATCGAGAACGTCCCGGGCGACGTCATGGGGTTCGACGCCAGAACGGGTGAGTTCCTCTGGAAGTTCCACATGATCCCGCGGCCCGGCGAGTTCGGCCACGAGACGTGGGAGAACGACGCCTGGCAGTGGTCCGGAGACATGTCGTCGTGGGCGCCCGCGTCCGCCGACCCTGAGCTGGGACTCGTGTACATCGTCACGAACGCTTCGACCATCCAGTCGTACGCGGGCCACCGTCCGGGCCACAACCTGTTCGGCGGCAGCTTGCTCGCGCTGGACGTGCAGACGGGCGAGCGTAGGTGGCACTTCCAGATCCACCACAGCGACCAATGGAACTACGACCTCCCGACCGCGCCCATCCTGATGGACCTGACGGTGGATGGGATGGAGATCCCCGCTGTGATCCAGAACACGAAGCAAGGCCTCATCTTCGCGTTCAACCGGGAGACCGGCGAGCCCATATGGCCGATCGAGGAGCGCCCGGTCATCCAGACGCAGGTCCCCGGCGGCTACACCGCGCCCACGCAGCCCTACCCCACCCGGCCCGAACCGCTGGACCGCATCGTATTGGACGGGATCACCGAAGAGTTCGTCATCGACTACACACCGGATCTGAAGGCGCAGGCGCAGATCATGCTGAGTCAGTTCCAGATCGGGGGACTCTACGTGCCGCCGCTGCCCTTCGACCACGACAATGACTTCGTCAACAACGTCGGCTGCCTGGGTGGGGTGAACATCCCGTATCCCCCGGTCGCGGATCCCAGCACCGGAATGATGTACGCGTCGCACGAACGTACGTGCGGCGCTCCCGCATTCATGCAGCCCACGGGTGGTGTGGACGAAGACCACACCGACTACGCCGTGCCGGACGCTGGCGGCGCCACGCCCAACTACACGCTCACGACGGGCACCACCGTATCGCCGTGGTTGCCCGGTGGTGGCGGGGGGGAGGGGCGGCTGGGGTCGATCGAGGGCCTGCGCCTGTGGAAGCCACTCGACAACCAGATTTCCGCTTTCCAGATGAATACGGGCGAACGGGCCTGGTCGATGACGGTCGGCCAGACTCCCGAGCAGCTCACGAACCACCCGCTTTTGGCGGGATTGGAGATTCCCAACGCTGGAGGAATCGGCATGTCGATCCAGATGGTCGCGGGCGACCTGCTGATCCAGACCACGGCGCTCAGTCGAGGCGGCGTGCAGTTTCTCCCCGACGCGCCGCTCGAGCTGCACGCCCGCGACAAGCAGACGGGCGAGATCCTGGGCAGCGTCCCCCTCCCGGCCCCCGGCCAGTACGGAATGATGACCTACATGCACGAAGGTAAGCAGTACATCGTGGTGCAGGTGGGCAGCATTCGTACGGATTTCCCGGGCTCGTTGGTGGCGTTTGCGCTGCCGTGAGGCTGAAGGCCATGGACCAGAGCCGGAGAGATTTTCTTAGGAGTGCCGGTGCGTTGGGCGCGGTAGCGGTGACGAGCGGTTCATCCGGGGTGGGTGGCGCCCAGGTTGAGACTGCGGCCACCCAAGACGTACGTACGGTCCCAACCGAGGTGCTCGACATCGGCTACGAGGAGGCGGGCAACAGCACCGGCTTCCCCATCATCCTGCTCCACGGCTTCCCCTACGATGTTCGCTCGTGGGACGGCGTAGTGCCCCCGCTCGCCGACGCGGGCCACCGCGTGCTGGTGCCGTACCTTCGCGGCTATGGTCCCACGCGATTCCGTGATCCTGCCGCCCCGCGTATGGCGCAGCAGGCCGCGATCGCCCAGGACGTGGTGGACTTCGCCGATGCGCTCGGGCTGGACAGGTTCGCGCTGGCCGGGTTCGACTGGGGCAACCGTGCGGCCTGTATCACGTCCATCCTCCACCCCGAACGGGTGCGCGCGCAGGTCGCTTGCGGCGGGTATTCGGTGCAGAACACCGTCACGCGGGGACGTCCGGGATCCGCCGCTGGCGAAGCACGGCTCTGGTATCAATGGTACTTCAACACCGAGCGCGGGCGGGCTGGTCTCGAATCGAACCGACGCGACATCATCCGGTATTTGTGGGACACGTGGTCGCCCGGGTGGCAATACACGGACGAGGCGTTCGCTTCGTCGGCGCCGTCCTTCGACAACCCGGACTTCGTCGATGTCGTGATCCATTCGTACCGGCACCGTCACTTGAACGCACCGGGCGAGGAGCGTTTCCTGGCGGTGGAACGCCGACTGGCTGAGCGGCCGCAGATCGGGGTGCCGGCCATCGTGCTACGTGGGGCGGAAAACGGATTGGGGCGACCCTCACCGGATCCGTCGGGCGACCAGCAGAGGTTCCCCGGACTCGTTGCCCGCCGCATCATCGACGGGGCGGGGCACGATCTCCCTGCGCACCGGCCGGACGCCGTGTCGTCCGCGCTGCTGGAGCTGCTTGCGTAGGAGAGTTGATGGCGCGACGGTGCTGTGCGAAAGGGCACCAAGTCGTATCATGAGAGCTCCGCGCGGGTGGTTTACCGCACCCAGGCTCGATCCCCGCAGTCGAGGAATGAGTAATGACAAAGATGATGATCCACGGGCTTCGACCCTTTGTCGGACGGACTCGCCTGCGCGGCCTCGGTCTCGCCGTCACGGTCCTCTTGGCGACGACAACGACGGCCTTCGCCCAGCTCCTGCCGGGGACGGAGAACGGCGAATGGCGTTATCTGGGCGGCGATGCGGGGCACACGCGGTCCGCTCCGATGTTGAACCAAATCAACGCCGCCAACTTCGAGGACCTGGGGCAAGCGTGGATTTGGCGGGGCGATAACTTCGGCCCCAACCGCGACTACTTCTCGCGGTCCACCCCGCTCTACGTCGACGGCATCCTCTACACGGTGGCGACTCCGCGCCGTCAGGTGGTGGCGATCGACCCCGCCACAGGCGAGACGCTGTGGGCCTTTCGCGAGCCCGAGACCGTCCGGTTCTTGCGCTCCCCCAGGCGGGCGTACGGAAAAGGGGTCGCCTACGCCGAGGTCGATGGGCGAGGCGTGATCTTTTTCACGTCGCCCGCCTTCTTCCTTTGGGCGCTCGACGCCAAGACGGGTCTGCCGCTGGAGGGCTGGGGCCAGCCCGTACCTCTCGGCGAGTTTTCGGGGAGCGGCGTCCGTGATCTGGTACCGGACCTCCTCGAGGGCTGGGGTCCCTGGGAGCGCTGGGATGAAGGAGTGTACGACGCCGACTACGGGGTCCCGAGAGAGCTAGGTATGGTCACCAGTTCGTCCCCGCCGATCGTCGTGAACGGAGTGGTCGTGGTGCTCGTGGGTCACCAGCCCAGCTACGGCCAGACCCGCATCGAAAACATCCCGGGCGACATCATGGGGTTCGACGCGAGGACCGGTGAGCGCCTCTGGAAGTTCCACGTGATCCCGCGGCCCGGGGAGTTCGGCCACGAGACGTGGGAGAACGACGCCTGGCAGTGGTCCGGTGACTTGTCGCAGTGGGCGCCCGCGTCCGCCGACCCCGAGCTGGGGCTCGTGTACGTCGTGACGAACGCCTCGACAGTCCAGTACTACGCGGGCCATCGGCCGGGGCACAACCTGTTCGGCGGCAGCGTGCTCGCGTTGGACGTGCAGACGGGCGAACGGAGGTGGCACTACCAGATCCACCACAGCGACCAGTGGAACTACGACCTTCCGGCCGCGCCTATTCTGATGGATCTGACCGTGGACGGAGAGCAGATCCCCGCGTTGATCCAGAACACGAAGCAAGGCCTCGTCTTCGCGTTCAACCGGGAGACCGGCGAACCGATTTGGCCCATCGAGGAGCGCCCGGTCATCCAGACCCAGGTGCCCGGCAACTACACGGCGGCCACGCAGCCCTTTCCGACCCTGCCGCAACCGCTGGACGACATCGTCTTGGATGGGCTGACGGAAGACTTCGTCATCGACTACACACCCGACCTGAAGGCGCAGGGGCAGATCATCCTGAGTCAGTTCCAGGTCGGGGGCCTCTACGTGCCGCAGCTGCCCTTCGACCACGACAACGAATTCGTTAACAACGTCGGTTGCCGAGGAGGGGTGAACATCCCCAATCCCGCTGTCGCGGACGCCACGACGGGAATGATGTACGCGTCGCACTGGCGGACCTGCAGCGCCCCTGGATTCATGCAGCCCACGGGCGGGGTGGACGCGGAGATCACGAATTACGCCGTGCCCGACGCTGGCGGTGCTACTCCCAACTATACGCCGACCACGGGCACGACGGTGTCGGCCTGGTTGCCCGGCGGTGGTGGAGGTGAGGGGCGGCTTTCTACGATCGACGGCCTGCGGGTCTACAAGCCCATGGACAATCAGCTCACCGCGCTTCAGATGAACACGGGCCGGCGGGTCTGGTCGTTGCCCGTAGGCGAGACTCCCGAGCAGATCCGGAACCACCCTCTTCTGGCAGGAGTGGACATTCCCAATACGGGAGGAGCCGGCTCGTCGATCCAGATGGTCGTGGGCGATCTTTTGGTCCAGACCAGGTCGCTCAGTGACGGCGGCGCGCAGTTTTTACCGGACGCCCCGTTGCAGCTCCACGCCCGCGACAAACGGACGGGCGAGATCGTCGGGAGCGTCGATCTACCGGCCCCCGGCCAGTACGGGATGATGTCCTACATGCACGAAGGCAAGCAGTACATCGTGGTACAGATCGGTAGCATTCGCACGGATTTTCCGGGCTCGTTGGTCGCGTTCGCGCTGCCGTGATAACCGCTAATCGCTGATGCGTGCCCACCTTAGCGCGGTTTGCACCTGACGGCCGTCGTCGTCGCTCGCGGGCGGCGGTCGCAGGGTGAGATGTGTGTCGGTCAACTCGTAGAACCGTTGGGCATTCCCGTACCCCCCCGGATTCGCGTTGCCGATGCGATGATGGACCAGATAACCCTCGTCCTCATGCACCGAGAACGGACCGAAGTAGCTGCCGTACGTCTGTACGGCCCTGGACGCCTCTTCCGGCGTCGGCTGGGTGCCCGCGTACGGCTCGCGGTCCGGTCGCATCAGATGGACCGCCATGTGCCCGGAGGGAGCGTAGATGATGAACGCGGTCTCATACTGGTCGACTGGGACGGACTCGCCGCCCACAATCCGCCGCGAAACCGACTCGATCCGGTAGAATCCGAACAGCCGTTCGTGCGTCTCGGTGAGCTCGGATTCGGGTAGGTCCGGAAGCTTTTCCCAGGTGAGTTGCGTCTGGTTGCCGGGTTCACCTGCCGGCGGCTGGAGCGTCAGGCGATTCCCGGAGAACCTATAGAAGCGCTTGTAATCGGAGTCGGTGCCGCGGGTGTTCAGACTGCCCTCCAGGTGGTGCGTCAGAAACCCCTCGGCCTCGTTGACGGTGAACGTGCCGAAGTAAGAGGTATAGGTCGAATGGGAAGCGAACGCCTCTTCAGGTGTCGGCTGGCTGCCGGCATAGGCTCGCCGGTCAGGTTGCATGATCGTGACGCCCATGTAGCCGGACGCGTCGTAGATGATGTAGCCAAGACGGTCCTCGATGGGGGGTGCCAGAAGCTCACCGTCGGCATCGAAGCGTTCGATCTTGACCAGCGTCCACGCGCCGGCGAACGGACTATTTGGAGCCGCTGGGGCCGCCTCGACCAGGGGGGTGTCTTCAGAGACTTCGGTAGCGGGGGGGCCCCCACCGCAGGCGGACAGTGCGATCTGTACCGCGAGACCGAATAGCACCATCAAATTCCTGGGCATCTTCTCCTCCTCCGGTATCCGGCACGCCGCGACGTCATGAGTGTCAGGCGGCCGCGACGCTCCACCGCGCGATGCGACCTGGGCAGGATACCTTCGTTTCGGGAGAAAGTCGAACCTCGTCATCCGGTCGCTTTCGACGAGGCCACCAGCGGGGCCCTTGCCGCTACGTACGTGAACTGGCGGGCACTCATCGAGTTCCTCGAGACGCTCTAGGACTTTCCCCGTCCGGTCCGAGAGCCGTACGTTCCTGGAAGGCCCATCACGGGTCGAGCAAGAAGGGAAGTGGACCCGAATCGGAGTGGAGTGTGCGGGCATCGTCGTTCACCTCGAGTGCCATGGCCCTCGCGCTCCTCGCCCTTACACTGCTCACCGCAGTGCCGGCTCCATGGCACGACCCCTCGCCTGTGGGGCCCGCTACCACCGCAGAGGACCGCCCAGGCAGCTCGGGTGTGCCGGCCGAACGGGCGACTTTCCTGGCTCCGGTGGCGGGGTCCGAGGCCCTTGGAATCCGCTCGTCGAGCGCGGCCCCGGACGGGGCCCAACAACAGATCGAGGGCATCCCCCGCGAGTTCTACTTCTCGCGTGCGGCCTACACAGGCTACGGAAGAGGCAGAAGAGGGGGAAGCTGGGCCACGGACTACCCCAAGGCCGACCAGATCTTTCTCTCGTTCATAGACCGCTTACTCTCGAACCTCGACGGCTACGAACACGAGCACCCCATTCTTTTGGACGACCCTGACCTCAGGCGCTTCCCTTTCCTGTACGCTGTCGAGGTGGGCCGCATGGCCCTCAGAGCGCCAGAAATCGTCGGGCTCCGCGACTACCTTCTCGCCGGCGGTTTTCTGGTGGTCGACGACTTCTGGGGTACCCGACAGTGGGCCAACTTCGAACACGAGATCCAAGCGGTGCTTCCCGGCTACGAAATCGTCGACTTGACCCTAGACCATCCGATCTTCACGACCTTCTACGAGATCGAAGAGATTATTCAGGTCCCCAACGTCAACAACGGCATCCGCGGTGGGCCGACGCATCAATCGGACGGCTACGTCCCCATGTTCAAGGGGATCCACGACGAGACCGGCCGGCTGATGGTGGCCATCAACTGGAACACCGACCTCGGCGATGCCTGGGAGTGGGCGGACAATCCGCGCTACCCGCTCAAATACTCGACTTTCGCGTACGAGATGGGCGTGAACATGATCGTTTATGCCATGAGTCACTGATCTTTTATCCATCCAGCAACGCGTGACTCTGGAGGAATGCAGTCACGGACGCCACGATCTCGGGCCACACGGGAGCGCCGGAGGAGGTGGCATGTCGGGGAACGCAGCACTTATCGCACCAAGCAAAAGCCCGAACACTTCGAACTTGTCGGGTACGGCCCAGCCACTCACCACGGCGCGACCTCCCGGGCGAAGCACTCTACGCAGCTCCGACAAACCTTGGGCCCGATCCGGGAACAACATCAGTGCAAAGCTGCTCGCGGCGGCGTCGAAGCTGGCGTCCTCTAGTTCGAGCGCCTGACCGTCCATTACCGCGAACCTTACGTTGGTCGCTCCGACGGCTTCCATACGTTCGCGCAACACCTCGATCATTCCGGGAGCGAAGTCCGTCGCGAGAAGAGACGCCACGCGCGCGGACAGTACTTCAGTAAGAGCGCCCGAGCCGGGTAAGAGCGCCCGAGCCGGCTCCGACCTCCAGCGCCTCCGTGTTCGAGTCCACGTCGAGGCGCTCGACGAGGGCGTCGGCAAACGTTCGCATCAAAAATGGCGCGACTTTTTCGGCGTACCCGCGGCTCGCGGAGCCCCAACTTTCCGGGGTGTCGGGCGAGGGTGGTGTGAGTTGGGTGATGTCCGTGCCTCCGAAAGTGTCGATTAGTTGGCTCTCTCCAGCGCGTCCAACGCTGCCACGAACCTGCTCCACGGCACCGGGCGGCCATGGACCGGCGCGACGGTCGTCACGTCCAGATTCATCCGTTCGACTTGGGTGTTGAGGCTGCGCATCGCGGGTAACTGTGCCGCCTGGGGGGACTCGTGCGTGTCGAATAGATCGGCTTGAAACGCGATGCCCTCGGCCGGCAAGTAGGCCATCAGCATGCCCGCGACGTGCCGTAAGGGCTGGACGTAATAGACCCGCAGAATCCGGGAGTTGTCGGTGATCACGTAGTTTTCCTGAACCGCTTCGTAGTTGTAACCCTCGGCCAACTCCGTGGGTGGCCACAACGATACGATGTCGGGTTTGACGGTCCTCGGCTCGTAGACCAACACGTCGCTGTTCAGGAAATCGAGGTTCGCCATGTGCGTCACGATCGTCGAGCCGATGTGGAGATAGGTTCGAAGTCCGCCGATGTGGTCGAAGTGCGGATGTGAACTGATCAGCCAACGAATCGGCTTGTTCGGCGCCAGCCTCGCGATTTCTTCGATGACCATCAGGCTACGCTCCTCGTTGCCGGGAGCCTCGAACACGGCAACGAAGTCGTCGAACTCCACCATGTAGCTGTTGGCGGGCCCGCCGCCGAGTAGGTACACCCCGTCCGCCATCCTTTCGACGGTGACTTGGGTGGGGAACGTCGCCTGGGTCACCGAAGCAGGCACCGGAACCGGATCATCGCACGCATTAGGCTGCACGGCCGGAAACCTTCCTCCGTAGCCGTTGTGGCCGGTGCTCTGACGGTAGAACTGCCAGTTGTCGTCCCAGCCATGGTGCGAATGCCAAGCGATCGGCCATTTCACGTCGCCGAACGTCAACTGTTCGGTGGACTCGTGCTCGATGTTGAAGTCACCAAGTGAGGGCTCGCTCACCGTGGTCTTGATGCGCTGGATCTGATTTTGCGAGTTGATGGTGGCGTCCACGCGGTACTTCCCGAACATGGTGATCGCCACCACGTGCATCTTCTCGGGCGCGACAACGTTCCCGTCCCGGCCTTTTTCGATCTGCTCCCACCGCCAAAAAGCGACGGGATTCGCGCCGGGCAAGCGGGCGGCCTTGATGAAGCCGGGGGGGTTCAGCCAGAGATCGAGCCGGTACAGCTCGGCCAACTCAGGTGGAACGGCCACGGGTGGCCCGTCACCATCGATGTGCCAAGCGAAGTCGCCATTCACGATGTGTGTCTGGCTCCTCTCGGCTTGGGTCGGCGTGCCGCCTTGCCAGCCCAATCCGTACTTCCATGAGGCGGGATTAAGGCCGGCTTCGCGATCGAACGTCTCTTTGCTCGTCCCGGCTTCCCAGTTGATCGTGCGGGTGTAGTTGGCCATCGCATCGATGCGCGGCCAGTCGACGTTGACCGCGTTCTCGAACGTCTGGCCGACGGCGCCGCTGTAGCCCGTGCCGGAAAACGTGATGCATTGCAGGTTGGCTTCGCCGATCTCCGCCGCGGCCGCGGCCAGTAGAGGCACAGGATCCACAAAGCCCGGGGGAAATTGCTGGGCGGGCGCGTGGCTTGCGGACACTACCAGAATTGCCACCGCACTCAACGTCTTCCTGGCCATAGTTCCTCCTGAGTGAGACTTGTCGACCGTCACCGGCCCAAACTCGATCGGCTCAATGTTGATCCCCCACCGTTGTCAGCGATCCGCACCCATCCGGGGCAGGATCGGCACATGCCCGGGAATCGGAGTCGATACCACGTGGCTCCGCAGCGTGCCCAAATTTCCGATGACCACCTCCATCGTCTCTCCCTCCGCGAAGAACATGGAGGGCTGCGGCACGCCCAGAAGGACGAGATCTCCGGGCAGAAGTGTGATCCGCTCGCTGAGGTACGCGATCGTTTCTTCTATGGTGAAGGTCAGAAACGAAGTGTTTCCGTTGGGGATGGGCCATTCGTGGCGCACCCCGTTCACTGTCCCGTAGACCTCCAGGTTATGGGGGTCTGGAACGTCCTCTTTCAGCGTGATGTAAGGCCCCAAGGGGGTGAACGTGTCCACCGACTTACTCATCGACCCACCCTGCTGGCTATGGCTTCCCATGGGGAGATCGCGCGAACTCACGTCGTTCGCGAGGGTGTAGCCCATGATGTAATCCATGACGTCCGCCTCGGGCACGGCCCGGGCGGTTTTACCGATTACCACGGCGAATTCAGGCTCGTACACACCCCTGGTGAGGAGGCCCCAGAGGTTGATTTCACCGTTGTGGCCCGAAAGCGACGTCGGAGACTTGAAGAAGAGGCTCGGATATGGCGCGTCGTCGTATCCACCCGGAGTGCCGTCGGGCGCTCGCCTTAGATAGGCTCCGGCAAGGCCAAGGATCTTGGAGGGGTTGGTCACAGGGGGGAGGTAGCGGACGCCCGTCGGAGGGTGAAACACACGCCGATCGCCGCCCGGCTCCACGAAGCTCCCCGAGGTGCGGACACCGGTGATCCGATCATGCAGATCCCGAACCGCTCGAGTCGGTACGTCACCGGCCTCGATGAGGGATCGCATGTCGATCGGAATCGCGGGCAAGTCGGACGCCCCGGACCGGTATAGGTAGGTGATCGCGTTGTGGACGTCGACGATGTCCCGCTCGCCGCTCCCACGCGTGGCTCCCAAGCGTGGGCCGCTGTTGCCGACGTCGAAAGTCAGGAGCCTGAAGGTCCTGTCACCACTTTGCTCGGCGAGGCAAGGTTGCGCCACCGTGGCCGCCAACACGACGCAGATCCCGAGAACGGTCCGAATGCTCGGGGCTCCGCCCGGATTTCTTGGTCCGGAGTACGTTTTCCTCATGGTTCTATCTTTCGTTCTAGAGGTTCTTCGTGGTGGCCCGCTTGTTAGCCACGCTCAAGGTGCGCGACGGTCCGGAAGAGGGCAAACTGCTTCTTGGCGGGCGGCCCCTTTCCCGGTACTCGCGGGTCGCTGGAGTATGACTCACATGGATTTTGCACATGGCATGCTCTATGCTGTTTGGCGATACGACGCTCAAGGATGAGGCGCCGGGAGAAAAGGTTCGAATGGGCCCTCCCGCGCTCCTAAGCCTGGAGGACGCATGAATACCATTGGCAGGATGATGAGCACGGCGATCCTGGCGGGTGGCTTGGCCACAATGAGTTCCGGGTCTCTCTCGGCGCAGGCGGTCGAGCCTGAGCCCGCCCGGGATAAGAACACGTTCAGCGAGCCGATGGCTCGCGCGGCGGCGCTGGTTGTCGAAAACAACAACTGGTTGGACGCACACCTGTACGTGACGCGAGGCGGCGTGAGGACTTCGTTGGGCCTCTTGACCGCGCTTGGGAAGAGGCGGTTCGAGCTTCCAGCGTGGGCCAAACGACCCGGCGAGGACTTCCGAGTCCTGGTTCACCTGATCGGCGGGCGGTCCTACCTGACACCGGCAGTCACCGTGTACGACGGAGAAGTGTTGGAGGTGGTGGTCCAAAATAACCTTGCCCTGAGCACTGCGGTGGTTTTTCGCGCCAGATGACTGTGGAAGCTGGAAAACCGTTCGAGACCATGAAAAAAACGACCCGACTCAAGGAATTGATCAACGCACCGGAGATTCTGGTCATGTATCCGGCTCACGACGCTCTGAGTGCGCGTATTGCCGAGCGGGCGGGCGCGAAAGCGGTCACGGTCGGCGGCTTCGCGGCATCAGGTGTGTTGCTCGGGCAGCCGGACAGCTCCCAGCTCACCGCGACGGAGCTCGCGAAGTTCTACGAAGGCATCTGCGCCAGCGTCGATATCCCCGTGTTCGTCGACGCCGATACCGGCTTCGGCGGCGTCACCAACGTGATTCGTACCGTAAAAGACTTCGAGCGGGCAGGGGTAGCCGGACTGTTCATCGAAGACCAACGGTTTCCCAAACGTTGTGGGCATACGGCGGGTAAGGACATCATCCCGAGCGAAGAAATGGTGCCGAAGCTGAGGGCCGCGCTTGACAGCCGCACCGACGAGGACTTCGTCATCATGGGCCGCACCGATGCGCTGGCCGTGTTGGGCATCGACGACGCAATTGCGCGCGCCAAGCTGTTTCTCGAGACCGGTTGTGACGTAGTGTTCGTCGAAGCGCCCGAAACCACGGAGCAGATGCGGCGCATCTGCGAGGAAGTGCATGGCCCCGTTCTCGCGAACATGGTCGAATTCGGGCGCTCGCCGCTGCTGGACTCAGGCCAGCTTCAGGAACTGGGGTTCGCGGTCGCCGTTTGGCCCGTCGCGTCGGTGTTCGTGGTGTCGCGCGCGCTGGAGGTGCTCTACCGGACCCTGCAAGAGACCGGATCGACGACCTCGCTGTACGACCAGATGGTCGACTTCGAGGAATACATGGAGATCGTGGGGCTGTCCGAGCTACGCGACAGGGAAGCGCGTTATGAAAGGGGCTAGCCGGGGCCTGTGATCCGCCGCTACGGCCTGGTCGCGGGGCCGTTGCTGGCCGCGCTGCTGTACGTGTGGATTCCGGAAGGTCTGCCGGATCCGGCGGGTGGTGTCCTACAACTCGGCACGGCCGGGCGCGTCACCGGCGCGCTGGTCGGATTGATGGCCATTTGGTGGATGACCGAGGCCATCCCGATCTTCGTCACAGCGTTGTTGCCCGCCATCGTGCTCCCGCTGACGGGGGTCCAGGATTTCTTCGCGACCACGGCCGTGTACGGGCACCCGCTCATATTCCTTGCTCTGGGTGGCTTCGTCTTGGCACTGGCGCTGGAGCGCTGGGATCTACACCGACGCTTCGCGGCGTTCATACTGGGCATCGTGGGCAACGGGCCGCGCCGCCTGGTCGGTGGGTTCATGATCGTCAGTGCCGTGCTCAGTATGTGGATCTCGAACACGGCCGCCGCCGTGATCATGTTGCCCATCGCGCTGAGCGTCATCGGCGCGGCTGATCAGACCGCCGATTTCCTTCCGCGCTTTCGGATATGCCTGCTACTCGGCACCGCATACGCGTGCTCGATCGGTGGCATGGGTACGCTGATCGGTACCGGCACCAACGTGTACCTCGCGTCGTTCGTGCAGAGCGAACTGGACCGGGACCTGTCGTTCGCCGCCTGGATGCGACTCGGAGTGCCGCTGGTGTTGGTGGTCCTGCCGCTCGCCTGGCTGTTGCTGACCCGCGTCATCTTCCGGCTTCCCGCTGTGGCCGGGACCGACCCGAGGCACGTGTTGCCCGAGCAAGGGCTCTGGTCGGCCGGCGAAAAGCGTACGTTCGCCGTGTTCTGTCTCGCAGTCGTCGGTTGGGTCGGCGCGCCGTTGTGGGTGAAGCTGCCCTTTCTAGGCAACCTGTCGGACCCGAGCGTCGCGATGCTCTGCATGTTGCTGCTTTTTCTGATCCCCGACGGACGCGGAGAGGGGGGCGCCCTGATGGACTGGGATACCGCCGTGAAGCTGCCGTGGGGCGTGTTGTTGCTGTTCGGCGGCGGGCTGGCACTGGCGGGCGCCATCGACGACAACGGTATAGGCGCCGCGCTCGCGCTGTTCTCCGCGAAACTTCAGGGCGTGCCGCCGGCGCTGGTCGTGGTGTTCGCCGTCGTCCTGATGACTTTCTTGACGGAGTTGACCAGCAACCTCGCCAGCACCGCCACCCTGGTGCCGGTCTTCGCGGCCATGGCGCCCGGCATGGGGATCGACCCGCTCGCGATCATCATCCCGACCGCGCTGGCCGCGAGCTGCGCTTTTATGCTGCCGGCGGCCACCCCACCGAACAGCATCGTGTTCGGCTCCGGCATGCTGCGCATCCCCGACATGGTGCGCGCCGGCATCTGGATCAACGCGCTCGGGATCGTGGTGATCTCGCTGCTCGCTTATCCTCTGGTGGGTCTGCTTTTCTGAGGCTCTGAATACCGGAGTAGTTAATTAATAATACAACGTATATCTTTTAATAATAACAATCCTAAAAGGAAATGCGACGCGGAAAAACGAGGCTTACTAAAACTTATTACTACAAATGTTAATAACATCGTTTCTTGTTAAGACTCGAGTGTCCAGTGTATGTCAGAGCGAGCCGGAAAATTTCTTCAACAGCAGTCGGGCCCCGACGGGTTCTCCGCATTCATCCCTGCGCCCCTTCCTCCCAACCCACCTGTTCAGATGGAGGGTCAGTTGGTCGGACTTCACGAGGCAGCGGCGTACGCCTTGGGGAGACTCGATGGAGCCTCGAGCCGTCTCGATCCGGAGCGCCTCCTCTACATGTACGTCCGAAAGGAGGCTGTCCTAACAAGCCAGATCGAGGGTACGCAGTCTACGCTCTCCGACTTACTGGAGTACGAGAACGCGGCAGCCCCCGGCACACCCGAGGACGATGTCCGTGACGTCTCGCGTTATGTCGATGCCCTGTTCTACGCCATCGAAGAGATAAGAACCGGGAGGTTGCCTCTTTGCCTGAGACTCCTGCGGAACGCGCACGCGCGACTCACGTCGTCAGGCCGGGGGAGTACGCAGACTCCGGGAGAGTTTCGCAAGTCGCAGAATTGGGTCGGGGGCACCCGACCTGGGAACGCGATCTATGTTCCGCCACCACCTCACGAGGTCATGCCCGCTCTGGACAACCTCGAGCGGTACCTGCACGACGACTTTAGCTCCACTCCAATGTTGCTGAAGGCTGCGATCGCCCACGCCCAATTCGAGACCATCCATCCGTTCCTCGACGGCAACGGTCGCATCGGGCGATTGCTGATCAGCCTGATGCTCGTCGTGGATGGTGGCTTAACCCGTCCCTACTTCTTCATCAGCCTGTACTTCAAGAAGAACCGCTCGGACTATTACCAGGCCTTGCAGCGGATCCGTACCCACGGGGACTGGGAAGGGTGGATAAGGTTCTTCCTGATCGGAGTGGAGGCTTCAGCGTTGGAGGCGACACGCATCGCCGAGGCGCTCTCCGACCTCTTCGTTTCAGATCGCGCCAGGGTCGAGGCTCTTGGTCGGGCCGCGCCGTCCGCAACGAGGGTGTACGATGTCTTGCGGCAACGGATCGTGGTCTCGGCATCACGGGTCGTCGAGGAATCGGATCTGGCCTGGCCGACCGTCCTAGCAGCTCTCGAACGGCTGGAGGTGCTGGGCATCGCCCGCGAGTTGAGCGGCCAAAAACGCAATCGCCTCTATCAGTACCGGAGCCAATTCGACATTCTCAATCGTGAAACCGATCTCGGGCATCCGCTTTAGAGATCTCGCCAATTTCCTCTGTGGAGGATCAGACGATGCTCTGCTCGAAGCCCCTGATTTCTGCGGCAGTTGCGCTGATGTGCCTGGTGGGGCCAGCGGCCGCCCGAGCGCAGACGTCACCCGCGCTGCACCAGCTCATCGCTGGCCCAACGACCGTGGCGTTCGGGCACTACGACCCGATCAAACCCGGTGTGCTCACCGTAAAATCGGGCGACATGGTGGAGGTCACGACCATGCTCACGAACAGTCCACAGGGACTCGCGCGCATGGGACTTCCCGCCGCGGAAGTGCAGCCTGAGCTTGCCGCGATCTACGAACAGGTGACGGACCGTGGGCCCGGAGGACACATCCTCACCGGTCCAATCCACGTGGAAGGCGCGGAGCCGGGAGACGTCCTGCAGGTGCGGATCCTCTCCGTCGACTATGACATCGATTACGGGTACAACGGATGCAGTGGGTTCGTCCCTTCACTTTGTGACGAGGACCGTCGCTCCCGCCTCATCCGTATCGACCGCGAGCGGGACCTGGCCGAGATCGTTCCCGGAGTGGTGGTGCCGCTGCGCCCCTTCTTCGGGAGCATGGGCGTCGCCCCTCCACCGGACTCCGGCAGGGTGAGTAGTAATCCCCCGGGCCGTCATGCTGGGAACATGGACAACAAAGAGTTGGTGGCCGGAACCACACTGTACATTCCGGTTTGGGTCGAGGGAGCGCTATTCCAGGTGGGTGACGGCCATGCTGTTCAGGGGGACGGGGAGGTCGACCAGACCGGCCTCGAGACGTCCCTGCGCGGACTCCCTTCAGTTCACGGTGCTAAAGGGACAGACCCTCGATTGGCCCCGCGCCGAGACCCCCACGCACCACATCCTCATGGGCTTCGATCCGGATCTTGAGGGGGCCACCGAGATCGCGAGCGGGGAGGCCTACGCTGTGGCCTCCATGGCGGTCGATCTGCGCGTGACGGAGCTGGTGGACGGGAACGTGGGCGTACACGCGATGGTCGCGAAGTCGCTACTGCGCTGAGACGTACCCCCTGCGCTGACACGCACCCCCATCGGGGCACCCGATCGCCTCAACCGTTGACCGCAGCATCCCTGCCGGCGACGCGGCCAAACAGCGAGGATCTACCCAATCCGTGCTGGGGGAATCCGCCCATGGTTTCGCCGCAGGTGTATAGACCCGTGATGGCCTCTCCATGCAAGTCGATCACCCGACACCTCGTGTCTACTCTCAGTCCACACAAGGAGTCGTGCAGGACCGGCGTAGACCACGCAGCGTAGAACGGCGGTGTCTGAATCTTGTAGCGGGGAGTCGGCTTGCTGAAGTCTTCGTCCGTTCCCGAGTCCACGAACGAGTTGTAACGGGACACCGTCTCCTGCAGAACCGCGCCGCGCATCGAAAGCGTCTGATAGGGATTCTCTACCTTACGCGCCAACTCCGCGAGCGTATCCGCACTATAAAAATACCCGTTCGGATCTACGTTGGGTGGGGTCGGATCCCACCCCTGGCGTGTGACGGCCTCGGCGTCGAAGATGGCCCAGATCGGCCCTCCACCGTTCTTCTTGTTCGGATCTCCACTGTACGACATACACGCCGCATAGAAGTCGTGACCTCCGTCCGTCTCATCGTGGAACCGCACACCCGTTTGCTTCACGAGGATGACGTTCTGCCAGTTCACGCCGGTCAAGCCGGAGGCGCGCGCCTTGTCGAAGATCGGACTATCGGGCTGCCAATGCAGACTCGAGTAGCCGTACTGACAGCCGATATGCGCCGTCTTCGAGATCCAGTTCCCCGCTTCCATCGTTTGGCTTGCGGTGCCCCAGAGTGCCGCTCCGAGCGCCAGGGCTGCGAGCTCTCCGTCCGCAGTCTGCTTGGAGTATGGCTCGCCTGCAACCTGATACTCCTCGGTAAGCCGGGGGTCGAACATGCGCCGATACTCCACGTTGCTGGTGTGGCCCCCCGTTGCAAGAATCACCCCCTTGGTCCCGCGGATGCGCACCGTCCGACCGTCGTTGACCGCCACCAACCCGATGACCCTTCCCGTGGAGGGATCTTGAACGAGCTCCGTCATTTTGTGGAGAAGCAGGATTTGGGCACCTTTGGCCCGGGCGCTCTTCTCGAGCGCCCGAACGAGCCCGGACCCGCGACGCGTATCGACCGATGTGATCAGCTCCTCGTATACGGGCCATTGAAGGGTCCGCCCATTTCTCGAATCACCACCTGCCACCTCGTCTTGGAACTGGACACCGTTTTCAACCATCCACTCGAAGGTCTCGGCACTCAGGTCCGCGTACACTCGCGTGAGATCCCGGTCCGTATATCGGGTCTGTAAGCCCTGGGGGCGTATCCAATCCGCGAACACGGCGTCGGCCGAGTCCTCCACCCCGTGCCTGCGTTGGCGAGTCGTTCCTCCGCCCAGGTTCACACGTCCGCCGCTCACCATTCCATGGCCACCACAGTCGAAGTTTTCTTCCACGATGATGACGGAGGCGCCACGATCAATGGCCTCGATGGCTGCGGACAGCCCGGAAACGCCCGCCCCGGCGATCACGACATCGGCTGTCATGCCCCATTCTTGAGCGGCACTTTGTCCCTCGAGGTCGGTCCCGCTCACCCCCGCTAATGCCGTAGCACCGAGGCCCGCGGTCGCGCCCTTCTTGACGAAACCGCGCCTGCTGATCGCACCCTTGGGGCTGTCGTTGCTCATGATCGGTCTCCGCTTCTCGTGTGATGGGCTTTCCGTTGCGGTTCTCGCTGCGATGGGGCTCCCGTTGCAAAAATCAGGATGGGAGGCTTTAGGCGGCCTGTCCAGTAGCTGGGATGATGGTCGATCTGGTTGCCGTGGGTCGCGGTCGGTGAGTACCCTGGTTTCCCATCCTGCCCCCTTGGCGGCTCGGAGCCACTTATGAAGATGTTCGCGATCCTACTCGTGGCCTATGTGGGGATGGTCGTTGCGTTCGAGTCCATGCTCGGGCTCGTACAGCCCGCGAATCAAACCACGTTGATCATCACGACCACGGCCGAGGATGGGACCACACGCGACCGCGTCCTCGCTCGCCTCGAAAGTAATGGCCAGATCTTCGTGTCAGCCAATCACTGGCCGCGAGCATGGTACAGGCGGGCACTCGAGAATCCGAACGTCGAAGTTACCGTGGACGGGAGGACAGCAGCCTACTTGGCCGTGCCCGCAACCGACGCGGAGCACGATCGCGTCGAAAGAGAAAACCGCCACGGTATCGCGTTTCGTTTCATGACCGGCTTTCCGCCGAGGTACTTCGTTCGGCTGGATCCGCGGTAGGGGCGAGGCGCGCGCGCGGCCGCCCTGACAGGCGTCCCCTTACCTTTGTAGGATCGCCACCGCCTCAATCTCGACCAGAAACTCGGGACGGGCCAGCCTCACCACCTGCACCAAGGTGCTCGCGGGCGGATGGCCTCCGAAGAACTCTTCACGGACCTCCGCTGAGCCCCGGAACGCCTCGATATCCACGGTGAAGATGGTGATCTTGGCAACATCGCTGAAGTCCGCCCCCTGAGACGCCAAGACGGCACTCATGTTCTGGAGCACCTGCCGAACTTGGGCCCGCATGTTACCGGGCCCGACCAGATTCCCGTCGCCGTCGACGGCCACCTGCCCCGCGAGGAATAGCTGATTTCCTGCTCTTACGACGTGACTGTAGGTCGTCGGCTGTGTCATCCCGTCCGGGTTGATGCGCTGTAACTCCTGCGCCGAGCCGGTGACGGCTGATGCAGCCGAGAGCAGCACGGCCAAGAGCAGCTTTCTCCACGTCACGCCAAAAAGTATGTGCTTCATTCATCGCCCCCCTACTTCAAGACCTTGCTGGCTTCCGCTTCAGCGATCAGGCGCTCCGCGTCATCCTGAATGAGGTACCGACCACGCACGAGTCGCTCAGCCGCAGCACGCACCAGCGCGACGTACCGGTCGTGGGTCCCGTAGCGCTCCTCGAGCGACGGTCGCGGATCACCGGAGGCGAGCCGCTCCGCCTTGGTCCTGGCGAAAGGAATCTAGGAGCCGGTGTTACTTCGAATCCGACCCTTGTAGAAGCCGTTCCCCACAGTATTCCAGCCCGTGTACGTGCCCAGAGGAACTTGATGGAGCACGCTCGCCACTCCAGCCACCTCATTCCCGTCGGCGTCCACCCTCGGAACCAGGGTGGGTAGAACTCGACGGATGGAGGGAGGCTGCATCGTAATGATTCCAGACAGGTCGTTGTAGCGGAACTTCGTTCCGAAATCGTATTCGTACAGCGGAGTCAGAATGCCGTCCGGAAGCGGAATTCCGGGAATCGTGGGAAATCCCATCGCGGCCTGCGTCGGTGAAACCAGCTTTCCCCGATCCAAGCGAGGATACTGGCTCGGAGGGGGGAGCGTCCCGTTCACGATCCAGTCCACCAAGGCCGTCCGTAATGCCCGCATGGAGTCGCTGGACGGATTCGGATTCAGGGGCAGTCCGCAACAGTCCTGCTCTGGCGCATCCGGATCGAATCCGCCCGGCCCTCCGCCATGCCGCACTCCGGGGAAGTAGTAGCGCCGGACATTCGCCGGCAGCGGGATGTCACGGTCGGCGCCGGTACCGGCCAGGGTCGGAGAAGCACGGAGGTTGTAGAACTCCGCCGAGCCGAACGTCTCCACGATCTTGGGACAGGTACCGGTAGCGCTACAACGATCGAGCAACGCCGCCGAGGGACGCCCTCGCGCTTGGTCATCGTAGCTGGCCCACCAGACGACGCCGTCACTCCCAGGTTCGTACATTCCAGCCCCGCCGCTGGGCGCCGCGAATCTGATGTTCATCGCCAACAGGCGAGCAGCGATATTCGGGTTGCTACCGTCGAAGACGATTCGTCCGGCCTGGTCCTGATTAAACCCCAGATGGATGAAGCTGCGAAGGTAGGTTCCGGACTGCGAGTTGCCGAAGCTGACCGTCGAGGTGATCCCCCCCTGCAGAGGGTTGGTCGTACCGGCGGCGTTCTGCACCCCGTAGCGCAGGTACGAGATCAGGTCGCGTGTCGCGGCAAACCCGATTCCGTGCACCTTGGGGTCCTTGGCCGTATACACGAGCTCGTACAGGTAGGCGGGATCGAACCCATCCTCGAGGCAGACTCTCCGCGGATCGGGTACGCCGGGGAACGGCGTCCGGGTACAATCGGCAAAGGCCCACTCTGAACTGTGCAAAGGGATGACTTGGCTATTCTCCGAAGCCCGACGGGTCAGGGTGGCTTCGGACGTGTCGAGACTGGCCGGGTCGGCGGTCCCGGGCATGCGGCCCCGGACGATGGGCGCGGTGCTCGCGCCAGCGGGTAGGTCGCTGAAACGAGCGAGCACCCGCCCCGTGATGCTCGACCCATCCGGGTACCTGGCTACCGGGACCGATAGTGTCTCCCTCCCATCGGCGGGCTCGAGGTCTGCTTGCCATCCACTGGCGACGAGCACGTGGCCTTGCCCCCGAGCGTCGGCGAGGAAGGCTCCGTCGGTCAGGTTGATGCGGCCGCGGTTCGGGACGAAGTAGAGCAAGACGCCGCTGGCATCAGCCATGTCGGCCGGTTTGACGATGGTGAACGTCGCCGCGTACTCGACCATCCCACGCTCGTTGCGCGGCGCGAATTCGAGATCCGTGATGATGGCGTCGAGCGGGAGCTCAGGGTCGACTTCCCCATACGCATGGCCCGTGAGTTTTTCGTAGCCATCGTGTCCGAGCGCCTCGGTGTGTTCGACCACGAGGCGCGTGATCTGAGCCTGTCCGGGGACCGCCAACACCAAAACGGCGACGGCGGCGAAGGTGGCGCGAAAGACTGGGTCCTGCATGTGACCCTCCCGCAAGAGTAATGAGGGATAGGAAGTCGAACGGGCGGTTGGGGCAAGAGGAGAGGACCCGTTGACAGGCTGGGACTGGGCGCACAGTTCTCATGAACGGCGAGCCCGAGAACCGTGGAACCACCGAGCCCGAAGGCGATGGAATTGAGGGGCCAGAAGGCCATCAACCGAGGAGGCCTAAAACCATGATGAACCGCCGCCAGTTCGTCTGCACGAGCGCCGCGGGCGTCGCGACGTTCGCCCGCGGTTCCGACGCCCGGGCTTCCGATCTGTTCGCGGCCGACTATGACCTGATCATCAAAGGCGGGCGCGTCATCGATCCCTCACTCCGGGTCGACGCGATCCTCGACCTGGCGATCACGTCAGGCCGGATCGAGGCGATCGAGGCCAACATCGCAGGCGATGCCGACGAGGTCATCGATGCTACCGGGAAGCTCGTCGTTCCAGGACTGCTCGACATCCACACGCACCATGCTCGAGATGAAGAGGGCCCCCGGATGGGTTTGTCCGACGGTGTGACCGGATGGGTCGACGCCGGATCGGCGGGTGCGGATCAGATCGATGACATGGTGGCCATCGCGAAGTCGGCGCCGCAGCAGGGGCGCATGCTCATCAACATCGGGCGCGCCGGTATCCTGCCCGAGGGCGACACGATGGACTTGCGCCTCGCCGATGTCGCTGCCGCCAAAGCAGCCATTGCCCGCAACCTCGACGTCGTCGTGGGCGTCAAGGCTCGGCTGACCAAGGGGGTTGCCTCCGACGACTTCGAGGTGCTGCGCCGCGCGCAGGAAGTCGCCACATCTTTCGGGTTGCCCGTGATGATCCACATGGGCCAAACGGCCTCGCCACTGCCCAGGCTGCTCGACCAACTCAAACGCGGCGACATCGTCACCCACATGTTTGCCCCGCCGCCGAACAGTATCATCGACGAGGACGCTCACATCTTGCCGGAGGTGCTCGCCGCGCGCCGCCGAGGCGTGTGGTTCGACGTCGCCAACGGACGGACGGGGCACCTGCGCTGGGACACCTTCGACCGGATCGTCCAGGCCGGTTTTTGGCCCGATACGATCTCCACCGACGGGAGTTCGACAAGTCGGGCCGCCGAGAGTGTCATCGATTTTCCCAACGTTCTGTCCAAATTCCTGAACTTCGGGATGACGTTGGATGAGGTCGTAGCCCGCGCGACCTTCAATGCTTCGCGCATCTTCCCTCTGTTCCACGACCGTGGTACGCTCAACGTGGGTGCTCCGGCCGACGTGGCCGTGCTCGAAGTGCGGGAGGGCGCGTTCGAATTTGTCGACAACTACGGGAACACGCGGACGGGGCGACAGAGACTGTTTCCGAGCGAGACGGTTCTGGGCGGGAGGCGGGTGCCCCGCGCATGACGAGACGGAAGGCAGCTCCTCCCTAGAAACCGACGGAGAAGGAGAGTATGAATCCCATGCTCGGCTGGAAACGCGTTTGCCGTGACGTCCTGTTCGCCGGCGTGGCCGCCAGCATCATGTCCTGTCGCCCGCCGCCGACGACGATTCCACCTGATGCGGTTTCTCGGGGGCGAGACCTGTTCTTCAACGAGACGTTCGAAGGAAATGGCCGCACGTGCGGAACCTGCCATCGAGCCGAAGAAAATTTCGCGTTGACGGCCGAGTTCGTCGCCAAGCTACCGCCCGATGATCCCTTGTTCGTGGCGGAAACGAATCCGGATCTCGGCCAAAACTTCGAGAACCCTGCTTTGCTGCGGCCCTTCGGACTCATCCTCGAGAACCAAGATGGGTTCGGCGACCTGGCGAACAACTTCAACATGCGCGGTATCCCCCATACGCTTGGTATGAGCACGTCCATCGCAAGCGCGGGCGGACCGCGGACGGGATGGTCCGGTGACGGGGCACCGGGCGACGGAAGCCTCCGTTCGTTCGCCACCGGCGCTGTGATCCAGCATTTCACAAAGAGGACCGACCGTGTCGCGGGGGTGGATTTCCGTTTGCCCAACGATCAGGAGCTGGATGACCTGGAAGTGTTCCAGCTCTCTCTCGGACGGCAAGAAGACCTGAGCCTTCCGTTGCTGCTGACCGGCTTCGTCGCCGCCCGCGGCCAGGAGATTTTTATAGACCGGGCTTCGGGCAAGTGCAACGCCTGCCATTTCAACGCCGGGGCCAACGGTGACCCCACGATCTTTGGGCCCACCGCCGGTAACCTGAACTTCGACACGGGCGTAGAAGTCCTTCCCGACCAACCCGCTGACTTGACGGGCGAACTCGTGCCGCCGGACGACGGTTTCGGCAACCCCGGCATGGGCGAATTCAACACGCCGTCACTGGTCGAGGCGGCCGACACGGGACCGTTCTTTCACAACAATGCGGTGGAGACCATCGAGGGTGCGGTGGCCTTCTACAACGGAGCATCGTTCAACAACTCACCCGCCGGCCAGCTCATCGCCGGCGCGACGGGGAGCGGCATCAATCTGGACGCGACGCAGGTCGTGGCCGTCGCTGCCTTCTTACGGGTCATCAATTCGTTGGACAACATCGACCAGTCCATCGCGCTCCCGCAACGCAGCGATCAGGGCGTGTTCGGCTCCACGAGTCAGGATTTGTTTCTGGCCGCCGAGGAGGCCATCGACGCGCGGACGGTACTCCGCGCGGGAGGACTCCATCCGGAAGCGGTCGTCCTTCTGACGAGTGCCATCCACGCCATTCAAGCCCTGGAGGGCCGATACCGCGCCGGGGAAATGAACGAAGCGATCGCCGTGCTAGAACAGGCGCGCGATGCGATGATAGGATGACAATGAGGGAGACGGTGATCATGAAATCATTACGCACGATGGGCGCCCTCGGCGTCGCGTGTCTTCTCGGCGTCTCGGCGCTGCAGGGACAAGCATCTACGGAACAGTTCATTCCCATCGGCCAGTCCCCCGGCATGTCGAGCACGTATTCGATGATCGGGGAGGTCGTATCGGTGGATCGGAATGCTGGAACGGTAACCGTCCGACTGGACGCGGAAACCCGCACGGTGGGCATCACCGACGGCACGAGGATCTGGCTCGATCGATCGCAGATGCAGCAAGGGGCGACCACCGGGAGTGTTGCCGACCTTCAGCCCGGGCGCAACGTTGAAATCAAGTATGTGGACTATGAGGCGAAAGAGAACGCCGACTGGATCAAGGTTGGGATCACCTGAGGCGCGGTTTCACTTGAGGCGTACCACCCAGCCGCCTCCGCCCAACATCCCGGCCTGCTCTTTGACCCGGTCGTCGTCGTCTTCGTCGAGCAGGTCCCGTACAAGTTCCAACAACACGGCGGTGCTCTTGCCGGTGATGATGTGGACGACTGATCCGCCTGAGATGCGAGCGTGGGTGATGAGGAAATTCCGCACGCGTAGTCGAGTCTGGTCCTGCGTGTAGCCGTGTAGGTCGAGCGTGGCGACTGGGGTTTCGCTCAGGAGTTGGGCGATGCCGGTCAGAGTGGGCGGGGGCATGAGGACTCCCGGTTCCGGGCGCTTGCGACGTTTGCTCATGGGATGAACGTAAAACGATGGAGTGGGGCGAGGCGGGTCACGCGATCCAACGTACTGGGGTGAGGCGTGAGGGGCACGTTGTCCCGACGCGTCGAGCAGCTTTTTTTAGGGCCATGCTTAAAGATACGGCAGCCTTCTCTCCAAAACCGGCCTGGACCAATGTCTCTTCAATTTGAATCAAAAGTTGCTCTGGTTACCGGCGGAAATTCCGGTATTGGCCGAGCCATCGCCTTAGCATTCGCTCGGGAAGGCGCGAAAGTGGTCGTAGCCGCTCGTCGTGTTTCGGAAGGCAATGCAACAGTGGCGATGATCGAGGGGCTCGGTGGCCAAGGCCACTTCGTACAGACGGATGTGTCCAAAGCGGCGGAGGTGCAGGCAATGGTCGCTGCCTGCATTTCCGTATACGGTGGACTGGACTACGCGGTGAACAATGCCGGTGTCGAGGGAACGCCCATGGTCTCGACCGCCGATTATGAAGAAGACGTTTGGGACCAGGTGATCGACATCAACCTGAAAGGCGTGTGGTTGTGTATGAAGTACGAAATCCCCGAAATGCTTAAGCGTGGGGGTGGGGCTATCGTGAACATGTCCTCAGTGGCTGGTCTGATCGGCGGGCGGATAGGAGTGGCTTACTATGCCAGTAAACATGGCGTGATTGGAGCCACCAAAGCCGCGGCACTCGAGTACGCGACAACAGGCTTGAGAATCAATGCGGTGTGTCCAGCCGTGATCGAAACTCCGATGATCGCCCGGGCGACCGCCGACAATGAAGAGCTCGCTGAAATGTTCAGGACCGCGCATCCGGTGGGACGGATCGGACAACCTGAAGAGGTCGCCTCCGCGACGCTGTGGTTATGCTCCGAAGGCGCGTCGTTTGTTACAGGCCATGCGCTTCCGGTGGATGGGGGTCGGTTGATCTAGATCGTCGTCCGCCCGTCATGGCTGTTCGCCCTTCATCGTTGTTTCTTCCTCCACATCCTGGCGGCCATCGTGTAACCCCCGTCCGCGGCGTCGACGAAGTGGATGTGTTCGTCCAGCTGCCTCCTTTGATCCGCCGTGGGTGGTACGAGCATCGTGGCGCCGTCGCCGCCGAAGAAGAACGGAACGGCAACGTTTTTCTTCCGAGCGAGGTTGAGGGTGGCGATGATACTGCCAGTGGCGATGAGGTTTATGGCTTCGTGACGCCCAGCGCCGTGCGCGATCGTGGAGTTCCGGATATCGGTTATCACGACGTTCCAATCCGCGGGCACCTGGACGAAGCGGGCCTCGTCGCCGAGTAACTCGCTCAGCGTCACGCGGTGGACGGGTAGATCGGAGTAGAAGTTCGCGCTAGGCAGGGTCATCGGTCCCGCGGCGGTGTCCAGGACCCCAAGCGGGGTCTCATACCGGCCTCAGTCTTCCAATGCTCGGAGGCGCGCGTCGTGGTCGGTGAAGCCGGCGACGACGGTCACCGAGAGTTGGTCGAACTTCGCCTCGAATCCATCAAAGCGTCCTTCCAGAAGATCGATCCTCTCGCCGTATTCTAATGAACGACTGCGGGAGTTCTTGGTGTCGACGACTTCACGAGCTCAGAGGCTTCGTCAGAGCACACCCTTCTTCGCTGTCTTGAATCCTGACGAGCGGGACGAAGTCTCCCAGTTTCTGGAGGAGCAGCCGTGACCCGGGCTCAGCTCGAGCACGCGATTCGGGCAGCCTGTGACGTCTCCCGCGATACCGAACTAATAATCTTTGGATCGCAGGCGATCCTAGGCGAGCATCCCGACGCGCCCCCAGGCTTGAGAGCGTCCATCGAGGTAGATGTGCAACCGCTCAATAATCCTGAGGCTGTGGACGCGATTGACGGTGCGCTCGGCGAGTTGTCCAAGTTTCACCATACGCACGGTTTCTACGTTCATGGTGTGTCCATCAAGGCAGCGACACTGCCCGCGGGCTGGGAGACTCGGACCATCCAAGTGTCCGACGCCGTTGGGACTCGAGGAAACGTGGGGCGTTGCCTTGAGTCTCACGATCTAGCCGCTAGCAAGTTGGCAGCATTCCGTGAGAAAGACCGAGACTTTGTCAGGATCTTGCTTGCTGAGGGCCTGATCGACGATCAGCTGCTGCTCAAGCGGGTTGGGATGCTCTCCATCGACGAAAGCCACCGGTCTCGACTGGAGAAATGGGTGTCCATCACCGCCGAGGAGTTGTGACCTGATCTGGGACAGCGGCTGGGCTTCGGCCCGAGTGCTGAGTGATTGGCTCGAGGAGCAAGTGTTGGCCCGTCTCGCGAATCATAGTACCACGTCCCCTCCCGGATCCCTCCCCTTCAGTTGGTCTAGGATTTCCTGCGCCTCCGCCAGCCGACGTCGCCGAAGCTCCTCATCCAGAACCGCCAAGCTCCAATCGGGGGCATCCTCATCGGTGACCGGCACCCTCAGCACCGCCCCCTCGTCGACATTCACGACGATGAGGCCGCGCGAAACCTCCAGGCTGCGGCCGGTCTCAGTGTGAACGAGGACGACCGTGTCCCCTTCGATCCGATCGACGACCCATATCCCCTCACCCCCACTCAATAGACGTACCTCAGCACGGCCGTCCCACCCGCATCGTACAGCGTCGCCGTATCCCCTGAGTTGTTCCAAACCGCCCGCCCGCTGTTCATATAGAAGCGGACGCCGTCGTTCGTGCCATAGCCGGTGTAGACCACCAGCTGCCCAGCGTCGGGAAGAACGGCTCCCGCGGGAAAGCGGAAGCAGTGGCGCGCCACATCGCACAAGGTCCAACCGCCGAGATCGATCGTTTGGCTGCTCCAGCTCTGCAAGACCGCGTATTCCCCGTTTGTGTTCTGGTGGTCGTTTCCCGGTGCGTCGGGGAATACCCACAGGGCGTCCGAAGAGGCCTGTGGCCCATCGGCATCCCCTCGTTCGCGCCCGGGGGCTGATACGTCCTTGCCGGGCAGCACTTCGTAGCTGCCGTCTTCGTAGCCGAAAACCGTGACGCTGCCGTGCAGGTCGGTCCGGTAGACCCCATCAGCGATCGCCCCGTAGGCATACAGCGCTTCCGGCCGCGGATGTCCATAACTGTTGTCGCCGACGGAGATCACGACGACTTCGGGACGCGACGTCTCCAGGAAATCGGGGGTGAAGCCGTTGTCACTGCCGTGGTGGGGTGCTTTCAGGAGCGTGACGTCCGGAACGACACCCTGCCCGACCCAGCGGGTCAACTCCTGAATCTCCGAATCGCCACTGAGGAAGGCGGTGAAAGAACCGAAGCGGAGCACGAGCCCGACGGATCGGTTGTTGTGGTCGTCTGCGCGGGGCGGCGGAAGCGGTAGGACTTCGAGCTCGGCGCTCCCCAAGCTGATGGTTCGGGGCTCGGCCGCGAGATAGGTGACGTCGGTGTGCTGCTGGAGCGTGCGGAGAAGCCGCTGGTAGGTCGCGGTCGTGTGCGGCTGACCGTTGTCCATGTAGAAGCGCACGGGGATTCTGTTCAGGACGTCGGTCATTCCACCGATGTGGTCGGCGTGGGGGTGGCTGGCGACCAGGAGATCGATCTGGTCGACGTTCATTTCGTGGAGCAGCCGTGTGGGATCGCTTTGGCCGGCGTCGATGAGCGCGGTTTGGCCTTCTGGCGCTCGGATCAGGACGGCGTCGCCCTGTCCGACGTCCAGGAAGGTGATCTGGATGGCGGGGGCGTCTTGTCGTGGCTGTTGGGCGGGGGTGGGGAGCGGGAGGGCGAGGAGGAGCGCGGTGATTAAGATCATCGCACGTCGGACAATGAGAGCTGAGAGCGACCATACCATAGAAACAAACGTGCTCGGGTGGGGGTCGGTGGGCAAGGTGGGGGCGTGTGGTCTAGTCTCTGAGCCGTGACCGGAGGTTGGGATGCACTCGCCGCAGCCAAGGGCGTCGGACTTACTCGAACGCCTCTGCCGGTACTTTCGCGAAGCAGTCTCGATAGAGCTGCTCGAGGTGCTCCACCTCAACATCTTCAAGCTGTTTGAACTCCTTGGATCTCCTCCCCTTCGGAATGCGCCCGTTCCCTTGACGTAGGAACTGATTCAGCGATTCGATGGTCTTCCTCGGCATGTCCACGATCTGTTGGACTCCCGCTTCAAAGCTGTCGAAGGCTTCGAGATAGGCTACCTGGCCGGGCAGGTCCCGATCAATGGTTTCCTGAACGCACGAAAACAGAAAGTTGGCGTGCTCCGTGGCGTCGAAGTATCGGTAGTAATCCTTGGTTTCATTGAGGACTTCGACGTTGTGGTCGAGGGTTTCCTTCCACTGGATCAGAGGCAGAAGAGGCCGCGAATATGATTCAAGGACCTCCCGGTATCGGTCAAGATCTCTTACAATCGGAACGCTGACGGGAAACACCAGTCCGGGCGGATTATACTCGGCCTCCGCAAGCACATGGTGAATCAACCATCGATGAAGTCGTCCGTTTCCGTCTTCAAACGGATGGATGTAGACAAACCCGAAGGCTAATGTGGCAGCACTGATAACCGGGTCAAATTGGCCGGCCAGCGCGCGTTCACCGAAAGCTATGATACCTGCTAGAAGGTCTTGTAAGTCGACGGGGCTAGCACTGATGTGCTGGGGGAGGGGTCGTTGACTCTGGCGGTCGTGCTCTCCGACGAAGCCGCCCTCCGTCCGAAGTCCCGGCCTTACAAAGCGTGCGTCGCCGATCACTACGCGCTGTAGACGTTCGAGTTCCTCGATGCTGAGCGGACGCGAACCCGCCTCATCGATGGCCTGTCCCCACCTTTGGGCTCGTTGAGGTGACGGGCGTTCACCTTCGATCGCGAACGAAGATCGACTATCGCTCAACAACAGTTGGGCAGTGGCACGTCTAAGAAAGTCGGTTGGAATTCGTCCGATGACCTCCCGTGCACGGTCGTCCAGGCGCTTCTCCTGAAAAATCCGGATCGAGTCCGTTTGTCGCACCAAGGGGCAGAATGCCGCCGTGCCGGGCAGGTTGTTGATGACCTTGTGCCGTGACGAGCGTTCCCCATCGGGGAGACCGACCTGCTGTTTTGGGTTTACGACGGGAACGGCACGCACCTTTCCGGGGGAGTCTACGTTCAACTGGTTGCCGGTCAGCCATTCGTACAGGAACCAGAGACGTCGGGAGTACGCACCGGTTGGCTTGTCCCGAACAATTTCCGCTATCGCGGCGTCAGAGACGTTTCGAAACAGAGCCCCTAGGACGCCCAACTCGATTCCTTCCCACTTCAGTGCGAACTCGAGTTGCGATTGGAGCGATTCCCCCGGTTGGTGCCGTGGGGTCAAGAGTTGCCAGGTGTCTGTAGACTTTGGGTGATGCCTTTTCGCGATCGCGGTGAGTCTCGTGGGGGGTGGCACCTTTAAATCGTGGGTTTCGATCAGACGTGCGTAGCCGACGGGTATCCCCGGTTCAGGGAGTCCCCGTTCGTGGAAGTTGTCGATGGGTCTAGTTTTTCCGTCCATGATCGGGTGATCCGGCGTGAGGTTCTCTAGGATAGATCGCGTACTTAGTTCACTGTTTATACAGAATGTGAAATATAATCACCGCGGCCTATTATTCAAGTATTTCCTTCGCTTATGCAAGGGGAATTGTTAAGGGTTTAACAATGGGATTACGTGAAGATCCATCACCGATCGCGAGAAACGATCACTGAGGCTCGCCTACTGTGAGTATCGATGGTCATTCGTCGCTTCTTTTTTTGAAGCGAGTCCCCGAATGAACTCAGGCATGTAATAGGCGGAACCCGCACGGTGCTCGACGAGCACACGAGGCAGTGTTTGGCGATCAAGGTCGCGCGAACGATGAAAGGCCACGAAGTCCTCAAGGTGCTCACGGATCT
>Ga0209403_10000923_pt1 | contig 40093 bp, 41 predicted proteins | sample ArcticOcean_MG_C_8_FD_187440 | JGI IMG/M metagenome (GOLD analysis project Ga0209403, IMG submission 187440) | Marine microbial communities from western Arctic Ocean - ArcticOcean_MG_CB11_86 (SPAdes) (version 2) | ecosystem: Environmental > Aquatic > Marine > Oceanic | place: Arctic Ocean...
GGGGTGCCCCCTCTGGACACCCGATCGAACACGCTGACAGGGGGCGTGGCGACATGGCCGCTAGTGCGACACCCCCTGCCCAGCATGTGGGGGAGTCCAGAGGGGGCGAACCCCCTCTGGCAGGGGACTGGGGGGAACCCCCAGATATATCTTCTTCTCCCTTCCTGTCCATGAAGGGAGCCGGCGGGATGGTCGAAAAGGCGCGCCAGCACCCAGTAAATGAGCATCCATCCCATCCGCTGCCGCCGAAACATGGAGCGGGTCAGCCCTCCGACGAAGCCCTTTTGCTCGGCTTCCTGAACGTCAAAGGGGTTGGGCAGGCCGCAGCCGAGGCGATCATCGAGGCGAGGGAGCGAGGCGGCCCATTCATCAGCCTCGCAGACGCCATGCGACGCACCGGCCTGCAGCGCGAGAATATGGAGAGCCTGGTGATGGCGGGCGCGTTCTCCGGACTGGTGGCCGACCGACGGGCGGCCATGTGGGAGATCGGCCTTCGGTATAGGCCGTCCAATGGCCAGCAGTCCTTCGACCTGTCGGTGGAGCAGGACATGGCCAGATTACCGGGACTCACCGACTGGGAGGAGATGGCGGGGGAGTACCGCACCATGGGGATCTACCCTGAGGGACACCTCATGGCCAAACTGCGGCCGCACCTGGGCCCGGAGGTAGTGCCCAGCGACGAGGTTCCCCATCTGGAGGATGGCCGCGAAGTCACGGTTATAGGCCTGGTGATACGGCGTCAGCGCCCCCTGGCCAAGGCCGTATTCCTTACGCTGGAGGATGAGTTCGGCCACACGCCGATCGTCGTCTGGCCCAAGACCTACGAGCGCTACCGGCTGGTCCTGCTCGAACCCCTGTTGAAGGTGCGTGGCACGGTCTCACGCCGCGAGGGCACCATGAACATCGTCCTGACCCACGCCGAGGAGCTACACGGCCCGCGCGACCTGCCAGACTCCCGAAGCTGGCGATAAAAGGGCTCAGCCCAAGTAGTTTCTTGTACATCTGTCTACCAACCCCTGTGGTCAGACAGACCCGCTTGACCCACACTACAGGAACGGTTGTATTATACTTGCACCGCATTTTCAGGGTAACGGCAACAGTGGCAAAATCACATGACGATCAGAGTGTCGGGATAGACGGCGACCTCGGCGTGGTTATCGTCGCGGCGGGCGCCAGCCGGCGCATGGGTGGTGTGGACAAGATCCTGAGCCCCGTGCTGGGGCGACCCCTGATCAGCTACACTTTGAGAGTGTTCAACGATAGCGACCGTGTCTCCTCTATCGTGCTGGTGGTCTCCGGTCAAAGTCTGGACGCATACCGGCGGCTTGTGGACAAGTATGACCTTCATAAGGTTCAAGAGGTCTGCGAGGGCGGAGCCAGGCGGCAGGACTCAGTCCGGCTTGGACTACAGCGTCTAGGCGGGACGGCATGGACTGCGGTTCACGACGGTGCAAGGCCACTGGTAGACGCTGGAATGATCGAGTCTGGAGTAGCCGCGGCCAGTGAAACGGGGGCGGCAATGGCAGCAGTGCCCATCAAGGACACCATCAAAGCTGCGGACACGGACGGGATCGTGCTGAAGACGGTGGACCGAGAGGGTCTATGGGCGGCGCAGACTCCCCAGGTGTTCCGTTCCGATCTGCTCACCGAAGCACACCGTCGGATCACCGACGATGTGACCGACGATGCATCGATGGTGGAGCGAGTAGGTGGAAAAGTGAAGTTGTTCATGGGCTCGTACGACAATCTGAAGGTAACAGCGCCGGAGGATCTGCGGCTTGTTGAGGCGCTTCTCAAGGCGAGGGAGGCCGCGACCTCTTGAAGATCCGTAGCGGTATTGGCTTCGATGTCCATCCTCTGGTAGAAGGTCGGCCGCTGGTACTTGGAGGCGTTACGATTCCATATGAAAAAGGGCTATCGGGACACAGCGACGGCGATGTGCTGGCGCATGCGATCATCGACGCCCTACTGGGAGGTGCGGGTCTCGGAGACATCGGCACTCACTTCCCATCAAATCAGTCCGATCTGGCTGGCATCGCAGGACCGGAGCTACTGAGCCGCACGGTTCGCTTGTTGGAAAAGTCCGGTTGGCGGGCCACATATGTTGATGCTACAATCATGGCCGAGCGCCCCGTGCTGAGCCCATACATGGACCAGATGAGAAGGGGCCTCGCAGCCCCCCTCAACGCCGGTGACGACGCTATTAATCTTAAGGCCACCACCACGGATGGCCTCGGACTCGTAGGGAGGGGTGAGGGTATCGCCGCGATGGCTGTGGCGACCCTCGAAGCGACAATATGAGGCTTTACAACACCCTCTCCGGCGGCACCGAGACCTTCACCCCTGTCGACGACATCGTGAAAATGTACGTCTGCGGTGTAACGCCGTATTCCGCCTCCCACGTTGGTCACGCCATGCGCGCCGTCGTCTTCGACGTCATCCGCCGCTATCTCGAGTTCCAAGGCCACAGTGTCAAGCACGTCGAGAACTTCACGGACATCGACGACAAAATGATCGACCGTGCCGCCCAGAATGGGACAACCACCATTGAATTGGCGGAAGGTAATATCCAGACCTATCTGCGGGAGATGGACGCCCTCAACATCAAGAGGGCCCACGTCTATCCCAGGGCGACGCAAGAGGTTCCGAAGATACTGGAAATCATAGCGGGCCTGATTGACAAGGGCCTCGCATATGCCGCCGATGGCGACGTGTACTTTAGGGTCAGAGCCCACGAGGGTTACGGCGCGCTGGGCAAGCGCAGCCTCGACGACATGGTGGCGGGCGCCAGGGTCGAGGTAGATAGCACCAAGAAAGAGGACCCGATGGACTTTGCCCTTTGGAAGGGGCACAAGCCCGGCGAGCCATCCTGGTCCAGCCCGTGGGGTCCCGGCAGGCCCGGCTGGCACATCGAGTGCTCTGCGATGGCGATGGGCTATCTGGGTGAGACCTTGGATATTCACGGCGGCGGGCAGGACCTGGTATTCCCCCACCACGAAAACGAGATGGCCCAGAGCGAGGGATTTACGGGCCAAGAACTCGCCAGGTTCTGGGTACACAACGGGTTGATGCGGCTGGGCGACGCCAGGATGAGCAAGTCTGACGGCAACCTGGTCACGGTCGCCGATGCACTGGAACGCCACTCATCAGATGCCCTCAGGCTCTTTTTCCTCAGTTCTCACTATCGTGGACCGCTCACCTATACAGAAGAAGCCGTAGATGCTCAGGAGCGAGGGTTAGAGCGGCTTCGGAACGCAGCGGATCTGAGAGGCTCGTCGGATAGCACGGAATCCCTGGATCCCGCAGTCCACGAGAAGAGTTTCCTCCAGGCGATGGACGACGATCTGAATACTCCCCGGGCCATCGCAGCCCTATTCGACATGTCTCGCGACATCAACCGCGCACGAGAGGCGGGCCACGGCACCGCCGCAGCGCAGGAGAAGTTGCGTGAACTGGCCGGTGTACTGGGTCTGACCCTCACGCTTCCGGTGGAAGATGACAGTGCCGATGTCGGTCCTCTGTTGGAGTTGTTGATCGAGACACGCTCAGAGCTTCGGTCCGCCAAGCTATTCGAACAGGCAGACGCTCTTCGAAACCGGCTCGACGCGCTAGGCTACAGCCTGGAAGACACCTCAGCCGGTACGGAGTGGCGTCGCAAGGGGCCCTAAATGCAAGTCGGTCCAGTGCTGAATGAGTAGGTCATCCCAGATTTCAGCACGGGTCGCCGACGCCCTGGATCGTCATTCTAGCTGGTTCCTCGCCGTTGTTGCCGCGGTCACTCTCCTCCTCGTCGTACCCATGGTCCTTATGGCCCCGGACGAGACCGCGTCCGACAGTCCCGGAGGGTCCGTCTACGACCTTGAAGACTCTTTCAGTTCGCGGTTGCCGTCGCGGTTTCACGGCTCTTTCTTCATGGTCGAGGCCAAAGACGGCGACGTCCTAACCGGACCTGTACTCGGGGAACTTCGGCGCAACAGCCAGGCCCTGAGGGCGGCCGATGCCGTAGGTGAACTCCAACCACCGGGTCTCCCGGATCAGCCCTACCTTTTCAATGGATATGACGTGGATCGCCAGGAGCCCGTGCTTGGCATATTCACGCTGGCCGATGCCGTCTCTCTCATCGTCGACCTGGATGACGCCTCGGACGAACGGATAAAGCTGGCTGTAGCTCGCGTGCTCTCTGACCCACGATCTCAGCGAATGGAGGACCTGATCTACGGGTTGGATCGCGACTCCTGGACTGCCCCTGCGATGGGCGTGTTTGTCGCGGGGGACAACGGGAAATTGGGTGGTGGCACAAACAGGATAGGCACGACCGGCGATCCTGTGACGTTGAACAAGGAGCACTTCAGCCGCGCGGTACAAGCGGTGCTGCGCGGCGACCAGGAGCACTACAGCCTCTGGGGGGTTGCCATCGACGCGGGGCTGGAGATCGAGGACGAAGTCGGTACTGCTGTCCCATTCATAATGGCGACTTTCCTGATGGTCCTTGTGGTCGTGGGAATTAGTCTGAGATCGTGGCGAGTTGTGCTGCTTACGGCCGTCGGGCTGGTGTTCATGATCATCTGGCTAAAGGGGTTGTCCAACCTCGTGGGTCTCAATTCGTCTACCACCCTCGATTTCATTGTGCCGATCGCGATGATCTCGCTGGGCGCGGACTTCGTTATCCACGCAGTGAACCGCTATCGCGAAGAGAGTAGGCTGGTGCCGGACCCCCGTCTGGCCTTCCGGGTCGGCCTGGCCGGTGTCATCGGCGCGCTGGCTCTGGCGATGGTCACCGATGCCATAGCCTTCCTCGCCAACGCCACGGCTGAGATCGAAACGGTGATCGGATTCGGCATCGGCGCTGGGCTAGCCATCTTCGCCGCGTTCATCATCATGGGGCTGGCGATACCGGTGGCGCTCATGCGTCTGGACGCAATGCGGCTAAGAAATCGTGATGACGAGCCAGCCGCAACGAGCGAGTCAGAGCATGCAACTTCGGTCGACCGCTGGTCACTCGCGGGTCTGGTTGTGCTGCTTGCGCGGCGTCGCCTGGTGGTGCTGCCGCTTACAGCAGTCCTGACCATTATTTCGGGATACTACGCGTTTCAACTTGACGCTACCTTCGATGTGAAGGACTTCTTCGAGCGCAACTCGGACTTCGTAGTGGGCCTGGACAAGATCGACGAGTTCGTCGGCGATTCCGGCGGCGAGTCCGCCATCGTCTATATCGAAGGTGACCTGACCGATCCTGCCGCGCTGGAGGCGATCAGCCTATTTGTCGACGGACTGGCCGAGAATCCCTATGTGGCCAAGGATGATGACGAGGCCAGGCTACAGGCGCGCACGATCTTCCACGTCCTGGATCAGGTGATGCGCTCGGACTATGCCATGGCTCGGATTGAGGAGGCCACTGGCGTGTTGTTGCCTGGCGAGGAGCCGCCTGCGGAGTTCCACCATGACAACCGTGTGTTTCTGCGGCCGAGCACCCGCGAGGGGCTGGAGGCCGTTTACGAGTACATCACGTCGAATGGGGTGCCGGCGAGTCCTGATCAGAACATCTACGATTCTTTGCAGGTCGGCGAGACCCTCTCTCTGGCCGGTTCGGGATCGGACAGCGACGCTACTGCGATCATACTAGGCGTGCCCGGTACTCGAGAGCAGGCCAGAGTGGTCCTAGCTCGTGATGCGCTGTCCGAGGAGATTGACCGCCTGCAAGAAGACTCCTCACTGACTCTGGCTGGACTCACCGGTTCACCGTTTACGCGTCAGGCGGCACTGGACGCCACAACCGGCGGCTTGCAAAAAGCTCTGGCGGTTGCAGTGGTGGCCTGCCTGTTGATCGCCGTCGCGGCCATGCGATCAATCAGATTTGGAGTGGTGACCATCATCCCCATAGGGCTCGTGGTGGCCTGGCTATATGCGTTCATGTATGCGTTTGGCTTTGGCCTCAACTTTGTGACGGCGACCATCGCCGCGATCTCCATCGGCGTCGGCATCGACTATGCCATTCACATGACGCTGCGGTTCCGAGAAGAGCTAGCGCGAGACGGAGACCGCGTGGCGGCCCTGGGGAGGGCTGCGAATGGCACAGGCGTTGCGTTGCTCGCTTCGGCGGCGACCAGTGTCATCGGGTTCGCCATAATGGCTTTCGCCCCGATGCCGATGTTCGCCTCCTACGGTATCTTGACCGCGGCGATGATCTTCATGGCCGCCGCAGCGTCTCTGGTTGTGCTGCCGTCGTTGCTATTCCTCGTCACGCCGCCACCCCAAACAGCGCCTGCTTGGTACGAGAAATCCTGAACGGGGCTGTCAGCAATCCCTAGACCTGTTCTTCCACCTCGACCGCAGTGCCGTATGCGAGAATCTCAGACGCTCCGCCCATTATTCCAGCCGTGATGAACCGGGTCGCGACTACGGCGTTGGCGCCCATAGCCTCCGCGCGCTCCGTCATCCGCTGGATGGCAAGCTCCCTGGAATCCGCAAGCAGCTTCGAGTACTCAGCGACCTCGCCCCCAACGAGATTCCGAAACGTGGCCATGATGTCGCGGCCCACTTGACGCGCCCTCACAGAGTTGGCCATAGCGAGGCCGTGCACCTTGATCACCCGCTTCCCTTCAATCCGTTCGGTCGTAGTGATGATCAAAATTCCACCTCCTTGAACGATTCAACAACTCGCTGGCGTCGTCGGTCGATGATCGCTGCCACTATTATCACCAGGGTCCCAACAAACAAGGCCGCCACGGCGAATTGGACGCCTAGCGGCACTCCTGTGGATCCAAAGAAGCTGGTGGTGAAGTAGTAGGCGCCGTAGCCCAACAGGACAACAAGCCCAGCAACGGCTAGGAGGCCACCCAGCCAGACGGCGTAACTCGAAAAAGGGGCTTTCCTGATCTGCACGATGCACCCCCTTGCTGCAGCCATGTCAGGGCTAAGCAGCGCGTCTCACCCCCAATGCTACCGTGCCGTTGTCGTCTCATCATGGTTGGACAGCGGCCACGCGTGAGGGTTTCGTGAAGACATTCGCCCGGTAATGGCGGCCAATGAGTGATCGAATTCGGGGGTTACTGCTGGTCGGCAGAATGTCCCAGGGGGTTCGCTGGCAGTAACTTCACTGAGTCTCCGACACGTGCGTGGAGTCGCCTGGAAGCGCTGCCGTTTCGCTCTGCCACCTCAAGATAGCCGTGGCTGCCGTGCAATGCCATGAGCCCGTCGGCCTCGGCAAAGGTTCCAGCGATGCCAGTCAGTGTCTCCCCACATATCTCCACCGACACCGTATCGCTCGGAATTCGATCTGAACGCAGGTTCGTTATGAGGTTGCCGAATCCGTCGATGAATATGACCTGACCGCGGAGGACTGCGTCATCGTCGGGTTCTGACCAGGCGTTGAGCACAGTGATGGTGTCGACCTGTTCGCCCACCGTGTGCGGTGCGACACCCAGGGAGAGGTGAGCGGCGACGGGAGCGAAGATGTCGCGTGCGTGAAATGTGCGGCTAACCGGATGCCGCCAGTACTCAGGCCTTGTGATCGCGTATGCAGCACATCCCTCCGGTACAGCCACCAGGGCCGATTCCATGAATCCCACGCTAGAGACCACAGGGGACTCGCTGGCCTGCCCCATCACCACATAGGTGAGCAGGCCGTTGTCGGGGGCCAGGAATCGCCCTTCGGGTGTAACGAGCAGGATGGCACGCCTGGATGAACCTACACCGGGGTCCACCACCGCGAGGTGGATCGTCGAGTCGTCGAAGTATCGGTATGCGCTTCCCAGGACAAAGGCACCATGGGATATGTCCTGCGCTGGCACATCGTGAGAAATGTCTACAATCGTGGAGGCAGGGTTGATGCCCAGGAGGACGCCCTTGACCGTGCCCGCGTAGCCGCTGACAGAGCCGAAATCGGTCGTGAGGCTGATGATTGGCGCGGGCATGGTGCCCCCTGTTTCAGCGGAGTAGCCGGTCGCTGGGCCGTGGTGAAATTCTCACTACCCGAGTGTCGATGTCTTCCGGCAACTTGCTATGAGCCAGGGTGTCTTGAGGTACAGAGTCTCCCTGGACGCGTCGTCCCCGGCTTCATTTATCGTGCGAAGCGCCTAAAAGAGGCGGACGCTGATGATCGAGGTCGCTAGGAACACCACGGTCAGGAAAATAGTGAACTGGAAGAGTGCCTTCTCCAGGCCACGGCGGGTCCGGTAGGATCCCTCGGCCGCGCCAAAGAGTCCTCCCCCCTGTCCACGTACCTGCAGCAGAATCACGGACACAAGGAGGATGGAGATGACGATCTGCACCCAGAGGATTAGTTCTTGAGAGCTCATTGTTTTATCTAGTTACCGCTTCACTATCGTTCTCATTAGGTTGCCTTCCATGATACACGTCTATGACTACGCGCGCTAGGCGTTCCGCGTCGTGGCGGAGAGGATGTTCGGGGTCGATCAGGTCTGCGGTAATGACGCGTACATCTGGCAACTCACCCCCGGAGGGGGGCACCGCCCGGCTATTGAACTGCGCACCCGGCTCCGAAAGATTCCCATTTGCGATCACGCTATCCGCGATGGTAGGGAAGGTGTGGCGCTGCAATGCCCGGACGTGGTCTGCCATCGTGAATCCGCCGGTCTCGCCATCCTCGGTGGCCACGTTGCAAAGGTAGATGGTCTGCGCGGAGGACGCTTCTAGAGCCTGCATAACTCCAGGTACCAGGAGGTTTGGCATGATGCTCGTGTATAGACTCCCTGGTCCCACAAGGATCAGGTCGGCCTGTGCAATTGCGTCGATGGCCTCCGGGTTAGCCTGGATATCAGATGGCTCAATGTGCACTTCGTCGATAGACCCGCCACGTACGGCGATGTTGGATTCGCCGTGTACGTGGGTGCCGTCTGACAGCCGTGCTGTCAGGTCGATATGGCTCCATGTTGCTGGAATGATCCGCCCATGTACGGCGAGTACCTTGCTCGATTCGAGGAGCGCTTGCTCGAAACTGCCGGTGACGCCGGTCATCGCGGCGATGAACAGGTTCCCGAAACTATGCCCTTCGAGTCCTTCGCCCTGGTCGAATCGGTACTGGAACAGCTCGGCAACTAGACTTTCGTCGTCGGACAGGGCTACCAGGCAGTTCCGGAAGTCCCCCGGCGGCATGACGCCGAGCTCGCGACGCAGCCGCCCCGAACTGCCGCCGTCGTCGGCTACGGTAACTATCGCGGTGATGTTATCTGTGTATGTCTTCAGCCCGCTCAGCAGGACCGATAGACCGGTGCCGCCCCCAATGGCCACTATATGTGGGCCGCGCTCCAGGGACCGCCTGTTGTAGATCGTTCGAGCAAGCTCGTTGATGCTCTTGTAGCGCAGTAGGAGGGGCCCCAGGGAGTTGTAGAGGCCATACATGGCCAGTAGGATCAATCCGATACCCGCTGCGAAAATGATAACGCCTTCCATGTGCCAGGGGAGCAAGTCGGGTGTATTCAGCGACAGGAGGTTCTTTGCGACGAATGCGAGTCCAATCGCACACACGCCGATCCCGAGCCCGGCTATAAGCACCCACCGCTTTATGCCCAAGCCGATGCGCATCAGCCTGAGGAACAACGCCCAGCCGGAGATCTCGGTTGCCGAGCTGTCCCGACTCTGCCCTTTCGGGAGACCGTTCGCCAACTTGGTTACCTCATCGAATCCAGCTTGTCTTTGAGTAGCGTTGTGACAAGCTTGGGATTTGCCTGGCCGCGGGTGATTTTCATCACCTGGCCCACCAGGAACTTGATCGCGGTCTCTTTGCCGCCCAGGTAGTCGGCCACGGGACCGGGGTTGCTGGCTACCGCCTCTTCGATGGCGGGAGTCATGGAGTCCGCGTCACTGATCTGCGCCATTCCGTCCTTTTCGGCAATTTGACCTGGCGCGTCCCCAGTGGCGTACATTTTTTCGAAGACCGTCTTCGCCATCACCGTACTAAGCACACCAGAATCGATCATGTCCAATAGCTCGGCCAGGTGCGCAGGGTCGACGCCACCTTCCACAGCGGGTTCGCCCGGCGCGTTGTCCAGCCGTGCGAGCTCGGTCAATGTCCAGTTCCCGATCGCCTTGGCACGCTTTTGTTGTGCGGTACCCGTGACCGGCGAGGAGTCCAGCGCAGCCTCGAAAAAATCGGCGGTCGTCTTAGATACGACTAGGAGCCCGGCGTCGTAGTCTGAGAGACCGAGCGTTTCCATGTACCGCGTCTTCTTGGCCAGAGGCAGCTCTGGAAGATTGTTTCGGATCCCGTCGACCAGGGCGCGATCGATCGCTAGCGGGGGCAGGTCGGGCTCCGGGAAGTACCGGTAGTCGGAAGCATATTCTTTGGAGCGTTGGGAGACAGTTATCTCTTTGTCGTTTATCCAACCTCGAGTCTCCTGCACGATGCGCACGCCGTCCTTGGCGAGTGCTGTTTGACGGATGATCTCGAATTCCAGCGCACCGAACACCGAGCGGAAGCTGTTCATGTTCTTTACTTCGACTTTGGAGCCAAGCTCCTGGTCACCGACTGGACGGATACTGATGTTCGCGTCGCAACGGAAATTGCCCTCTTCCATGTTCGCGGTGCTTACGCCGATAGTTCGCAAAATTGTGTGCAGTGATGTCAGATAAGCGCGGGCCTCGGCGGGCGAGCCGATGTCGGGCTCGGTCACGATCTCCATGAGCGGGACCCCCGCCCTATTCGCGTCCAGCAGGGTGTATGAATCCCCAGATCCGTTGCGGTGAAGCAGCCTCGCCGTGTCCTCCTCCAGGTGCACCCGGTTGATGTGCACCGTCGTCTCGACGCCGTCAGTGGTGACATCGAGATGCCCGTTGGAGGCGACAGGCTGGTCGAACTGAGATATTTGATACCCCTTCATCAGGTCGGGGTAGGGGTAGTTCTTGCGATCGAATTTCGTATAGGCACCGATGGAGCATCCCAACGCCAGACCCGTAGCAATAACCAGTTCCACCGCGCGACGGTTTATCACGGGGAGGACGCCGGGCATGCCGAGGCACACTTCGCAGACCGTGGTGTTGGGATCGGCGTCCTGATACCCGGAGACGCACGAACAGAACATTTTGCTGGCGGTCAGCAGCTGGCTGTGGACCTCCAGACCGATAACCGCTTCGTAGTCAGTCAATAAAGAGCCCGCCTGAGGAATCGTTTGAACCGATGGATACTATACCACTGCACTATTTAATTACTAAAGCAGCCACCAAGTCGGGCCATGCGCCCTTACCGATCAGAGGCACGAATCGGCAGCCCCCCATGGTCCAGACCGAATAGGAGTCGTCTGTCCGCGTCACCTTCATCAGTTCCTGGTTTTCGCGGGAACCGACTGGGACGACGAGCCTACCCCCTGGTACGAGTTGGCCGATGAGTTCCATGGGCAATCGGGGGGGCGCCGGCCGCGACAATGATGGCATCGTATGGTGCGCCCTGCTGCCATCCCAATTCCTCGGTCGCCTCGACCACTTCGACCGCGTGGAAGCCGCCATTTTGCAGCCTCACGCGGGCATCGTTTGCCAGTGACCCGACGCGCTCGACTGAAATCACTGTGTCCGCGAGCTATGATATCAGGGCGGCCTGGTAGCCGCTGCCCGTGCCCAGTTCCAGTACCCGGTCTGTGCGCCTCAGTTCCAACGCGTCGATCATCAACACCACGATGAGAGGCTGGGATATCGTCTGTCCCTGGCCGATTGGCAGGGATGTGTCCTCGTAGGCGAGGTGGATACTCTCTGCTGGCACAAACATCTCACGAGGGACTCGTTCGATGGCGCTGATCAGAGGCTCGTCAGACACCTCAGCCCTGATGCCGGTGAGTAGTCGACGCTTGGCGCTATTCAGGTCTACAACCTCCGGCCGACAATGCGGTCCAACACGCCCTTCATGGGCTCCGCTGTCGTTGAGCCCGTAGTATCCGCGATGGTACAATATCGTTGCGCCTGTGTGGTCTTTTACTCTCTTTGGGGCAGATACCCACGCAGGTCTCTGGGCCGTGGAGCAAACTGCATGAGTCAGATTTCGAATCCGTGTTTATAGCGGCGCGAACTCCTACGGTACCGACCATGGCGATTGGCCAATTGCTGTAGATTAGTCCGCCGCTCGAACCGTATCCGAAGGGGGCGGTGTAGATGGACCCCCTGGGAGCGAAATGACGACAGCCAAAACGACTTCTTCGATGGACGCAACCGATCGCAAGATCCTCAATCTCCTTCAGTCGGAGTGTCCTCTGGTTGAGCGACCCTTCGATGTGCTAGCAGAGCAGCTTGAAATCGGGCCAGACGAGGTCATCGACCGGGTCCAGCGGCTGAAAGACCGCAATGTCGTGCGTCAGATCAGCGCAATCTTCGACACCCGGCGACTCGGCTACAAGACTTGCCTCGTTGCCATGCGGTTTGCGGAGGACAAGCTTGACCAGGGCGCTCACGTCTTCAACGAGCACCCGGGTGTTAGCCACAACTATGCACGCGTGGGCGACTACAACCTGTGGTTCACCATGGCGGTGGCTCCGGGAGAGAGCCTTGAAGAGACCGTAAAGGTGTGGGCGGAACGCGCCGGTGCCGAAAGATACCGAATGTTGCCCACGGTCAAGTTCTTCAAAATCGGCGTCAATTTCGACATGGAAAAGGAAGAGGGCGCGGCCGAGCAGTACAGCCCGGACGGCTACGGTAAGGGCAAGAAAAAGGCATGGAACGCCGTAGAGCCAGTCACCGACTTCGAAATCGAAGTCATCCGAGAACTGCAAGAAGACATGCCTCTGGTGCGCGAACCCTTTGTCCAGATGGCAGAGCGGCTGGGCGTCACCCAGCAGAAAATGTTTGATACCGCAGATTCATTCCAGCAACGCGGCGTGATGCGGCGCTTCAGCGCCGTGCTTCACCATCGCAAGGCCGGGTTCAAGTCCAATGCCATGGTCGTGTGGAAGGTGCCCTCCGAGAGGGCCGAAGAGGTCGGACGTGAGATGGCTAGCTCCCGGTGGGTGACGCACTGCTACGAGCGGCCCACGTTCCCGGAGTTCCCCTTCTCGCATTACACCATGATTCACGCCACGACCCAGGACCAGTGCGAAGAGGTCGCGAAAGACATCTCCAAGGCGACCGGTATAGACGACTACCAATTGTTGTATAGCACCCGCGAGTACAAGAAGACCCGCGTACGGTATTTTGTGTAGGACTTTGCCGACGGCCCCTGTCTAGCCCCTCAAAGCTCTTGAATAGGAGGCATCGTGCCAGCATACTACCCCGTGTTCCTAGATCTCAGAGACCGAAGAGTTGTCGTTGTCGGTGGAGGCGCGCTTGGTGAAGAGAAGGTGGAGCGGCTCCTCGAGTACGGCGCTAAGCCGGTCGTCATTTCCCCTGATCTCACTCCGGTCCTCAGCCACATGGTCCAGGCCAGGGAATTCACCTGGATTGAACGAGGCTATGAGGCAGGCGATCTCGAAGGTGCCTTCATAGCAATCGTGGCCGACACCAGCGATCCTGCTGTCAACGACGCGGCCTTTGCCGAGGCCAAAGAGCGCAACGTGCCGTTGAACGTCAACGACGTGACGCACCAGTGCACCTGGATCGCGCCGTCTGTCGTCAGGCGCGGCGAAGTCATCGTCGCCACCTCCACTGGTGGGGCCAGTCCGGCCCTTGCACGGAAGTTCCGAGAGGAGCTGGCCGGGACCAGCCGAACAGGCTCCCGACACCCAGTAATGGACTATGCCGACCTTACCCCGATACTCTCCTATGCGAGGACCGAGATCCTCCGGAAGGGTATCAAGATCACGCCCGACCACTGGCAGGCTTGCATGGAGGACGACCTCGTGGACATGGTCCGCGAGGGGCGTAATGAAGAGGCCAAAATGACGCTCTTGGCTCGTCTGATGCTGGGCGCTGAGTGCGACTGTGCGGAGGGCACCTGCAAGATGTGGGAAGACCTCGCGGTCTCGACCGACGGCGCCCACGCGACCTCGGCAGCGACCTGAGTTGGCCCAGGGTATGACCACGCCGCGGACCGTGAGAGTCGGTTCACGGAAAAGCCCACTCGCGATCGCTCAGAGTGAAGAGGTCGTGGCGAAGCTTCGTACCAGCTTCCCGGCCCACGATTTCACGATCGTCCGCATATCGACCGGCGGCGACCGGGACAAGGTGTCATCACTCCAAAGCCTGGGGCGCGGTACCTTCTCAAAGGACATCGAGGATGCGCTGCTGCGTAGCGAGGTAGACCTGGCGGTTCACTCCGCCAAGGACCTCGCGCCAGACCTCCCTGATGGGTTGAGCCTTGGTGGGGTCATTGAGCGTGAGGACCCCCGCGACGTGTTGGTAAACCGCTGGGGCGTCACCCTTGCTGAACTACCAGCCTCTGCGCGTATCGGTACCGGGAGCCCCAGACGAGGAGCGCAGATACTGGCCCTGAGGCCCGATCTTCGCGTATTGCCTATTCGCGGTAACGTGGGAACTCGCCTGGAGAAGTCCCGTGGCACCGAATATGACGGCATAGTGTTAGCCGCAGCCGGACTCCTGCGCCTCGGAATGCAGTCACATATCACAGAATATCTGAACCCTGATACCTTCACGCCAGAGGCGGGGCAGGGGACAATCGCCCTACAGGTACGCCGGGACGACGCCGAGACCACTGAGATGATCGCCGCCATCGACCACCAGCCAAGCAGGAATTCCCTGACCGCCGAGAGGGCATTCGTGGACGTCATCGGAGGCGGGTGCAAGGTGCCTGTGGCAGCCCATGCTCGCAGTGAGGGGAGCAAATTTCGGGTGTCGGCTATGGCCGCGCTGCCCGATGGTTCCAAGATGTATCGTATCGAAGTCGAGGATGAGGCTGATGACCCGGCGGCGGCAGGCGCTCGTGCGGCCGAAGTGCTTCTCGATCAGGGCGCGCGGCAGATCGTCGAATCGGGCCGACTGTACTAAGGCCCATCAATACCACACCGAAGTGAGAGTCGATCTCGATGACTTACCCATACCGGGCTGAGCCCGGAACCGTATACCTCGTGGGTGCAGGCCCAGGCGATCCAGGTCTGCTCACCACAAAAGGCCTGGCGTGCCTCGAGTCGGCTGACGCCGTAGTGTTCGACCGGCTGGCGTCCGACGAGCTGATTTCGAGAGCCAGGCCTGATGCCGTGCTCATAGATGTCGGCAAAGTCCCTGGAAGGCATCGCTACCGGCAAGAGGAGATCAACGACCTGCTTGTGGCGACCGCTGGGGAGGGCAAGAGCGTTGTTCGGCTGAAAGGGGGCGACCCCTTCGTATTTGGCCGCGGTGGCGAGGAGGCGGCGACATTGGCCGAGGCTGGCATCCCGTTTGAGGTGGTGCCCGGTGTTTCGTCTGCAATTGCTGCGCCAGCCTACGCCGGTATTCCGATCACCAATCGCGGGTATGCGACGTCGTTCACGGTAGTGACCGGCTCGGAATCCCCGGACAAGCCAGATGGGTCGGTCGACTGGGAGCAGATGGCCCGTACTGGTGGCACATTGGCAGTGTTGATGGGCCGGGAGGGACTCAGCTCCATCGCAGCGGCGCTGGTCCGAGGAGGCCTGACTCCACAGACACCGGTGGCCCTCGTCGAGTGGGGCACGCATCCTGTGCAACGCACAATCGTCGGCGACCTCTCCGACATCGCGAGCAAAGCCGACGAGGCTGGACTGAGCTCTCCGATGGTGGCCGTCATAGGGGAGGTAGTGCGCCTTCGCGACCAGTTGCGCTGGTTCGACCGGAGGCCACTATTTGGCAAACGAGTGCTCGTTACGAGAACCCGCACTCAGGCGAGTGTTTTCACCGCGATGCTCGCCAGAGAGGGAGCCTACCCAATAGAGGTTCCGACCATCGAGGTGCAACCCGTCGCTGACACTGGCAAGCTCGACGAAGCAGTAGCCTCTTTGAGTGAAAATGACTGGGTGATATTCACGAGCACAAACGCGGTCGACGCCGTTTTTGACCGGTTGGGCGCCCTTGGCCGCGACGCCAGATCATTCGGAGGCACTCGTGTCGCAGTCATTGGACCCGCGACTGCCGCCTCGCTGCGTTCTCGCGGCATCGTAGCGGATGCGGTGGCGAGCCAGCCCATCTCCGAGTCGCTGCTGGATACCCTGTCGGTGCGGAGTGGTGATCGAGTGCTGTTGCCAGGGGCTGAGGTTCGCCGCGACGCCCTGTTGCTGGGCCTAGAAGAGGCCGGCGCAGTGGTCCACCAAGTCACAGCCTATACTACGGTTGCCCCCAAGGATGTTCGCAATCGAATCGAGCAGGCCCTCCAGGACGGCGTAGACATCGTGACCTTCACCAGCTCGTCGACGGTGACGAATCTGATGGCAATGATCGATGGTGATCCAAGCCGCCTCGGAGACGCTCTGATCGCGTGCATCGGGCCGATTACAGCGAAGACAGCTGAAGAGGCGGGGCTAGACGTTGATATAATGGCCAGTGACAGCACCGTGGCTGGCTTGGCCCAGGCCATACGATCGCACTACGCGGAGGGGACAGCTAAAGAATGACTCTCCTGACGCGCGGAGAAACTGATGAGTAGTTTTCCAAGTATGCGCCCTCGCAGGTTGAGGGGTGTGCCGATCCTCCGAGAGATGGTCCAGGAGACCAGGCTTTCGGCGCGAGACTTCGTGTATCCGCTGTTCGTCACCCACGGGCGGAACGTGCAAGTAGAGATTGCGCCGATGCCCGGTATATACCAGCTCTCCTTAGATCGGTTGCTTCCTGAGATTGCCACCGTGGTCGACCTTGGTATACCGGCGGTTCTGCTCTTCGGAATCCCCAGGAGCAAGGACGCCGAGGGCAGCGAAGCCTACGATGCTAACGGGATCATCCAGGAGGCCGTCAGGGTAATTAAGCAGGCGGCGCCCGAGCTACTGGTCATCACCGATGTATGTCTTTGCGACTACACCGACCACGGCCACTGCGGAATCATCAACGACGGCGCGGTCGACAACGATCGCTCGCTTGATCTGCTCGCGCGGACCGCCTTGTGCCAGGCTGAGGCCGGCTCGGACATGGTCGCGCCATCAGCGATGATGGACGGCCAGGTGGCCGCGATCCGGTCAGCCCTGGACGGTGCGAGCTACACCGACACCCCGATTATGTCCTACTCCGCTAAGTACGCCTCGGCGTTCTACGGCCCCTTCCGCGTCGCGGCCGGTTCAACCCCCGGGTTTGGGGATCGCAAGGGCTATCAAATCGACCCGCCAAATGGGAACGAGGCGCTTCGCGAGATAGAAATGGATATCGCCGAGGGGGCGGACATCGTTATGGTGAAGCCGGCGCTAGCCTATCTGGATGTCATTTCCAGGGCAAAGCAGGCGTTCACGACGCCCGTCGCTGCCTACAACGTCAGCGGTGAATACGCAATGGTCAAGGCCGCTTCGCAAAACGAGTGGATCGACGGCAAACGAGCTACCATCGAGATCCTCACCGCCATCAAGCGGGCTGGTGCAGACCTCATCATCAGCTACCACTCCAAGGATATCGCGGAGTGGCTCTCCTAGCTGCGCTGTCCCGTGAGACGACACGGGAGCGGTGATTGGGGTTATTTTTGTCCTATGCACACAAACCGCGCTATTGGTCCCCAAGTCACTCTTCCTAAACCCCAGCCCCTAGACCCTAGACCCCTTTTGCACCGGCCACACGCGTAGCCATGCCTTGCCTACGATCTGATCGGCTCTAATCGGGCCGAAGTTCCGGCTATCGGTACTGTGAGCGCGACTGTCGCCGAGGACCAGGTACTCACCCTCCCCGAGCAGCCAATTGGTCGTGCTCAGCCCCAGAGAAGATGGTAGGCTCCCTAGATAAGGCTCACTCGTCTGCTGGTCATCGATGTAGAGGAGTCCATCCGAGAGGGCCACCCGCTCCCCAGGCAGTCCGATGATTCGCTTTAGATAGAGCATGCCCGACCCTTCAGGGTCACGGATCGCTACCACGTCGCGTCGAGCCGGACCGGCATCCTTGAATGCGCCTCGGCTCACCAGAACCACATCGCCCTGCGCGAAGTTCGGCAGCATACTGTCACCGCGCACGATCAGCGCCTTGCTCGACACAATTGAACCAAGGGAAATCACGCTAACAATTCCTGTAGCTCTCCAATGATCTGCCGGTCCAGGCGGCTGGAACACCCTTGCATCTAGATGGCCCCATGCAGGACATCCCAATCCTCTGGTATTTCGGGAACCTGCCAATCGGCGTCAGGTCTCCAATCCTCCCACTCGCCAGAGAATGGAGGCCATTTATCCTCGATAACTCGCACCATTTGGTCTGCATCAGCCCTTATTGAAGAGATCTGCCAATCCGAGTAAAACCCTCGGGCGATCAATTCTGTAAACTCGTCCTCGTCCTTCCATGACCAGGATAGGTCTGGCTTCACGACGATGTCGAGTTGGTGATCTTGGACCAGAATACCTCGTGTAGTGCGCTCGATGGGTGCCTGAAAATTGACATACCAGATCTTAAGTTGCCACTCCAAGTTCCAGAAAAGCCAGACAGAGTGCAATGAATCCTCGGGAGTTAAAGTGAGGACGTGAGTTTCGGACGACACCCGCTCCTCCAGCGGGCCAACCCCGTCAACTGCCATCTCCATCCATCTATCTATCCGCTCGGACAAGGGCACGGCGCTGCGATTCCTCATCACGCCAGAACGTAGCGGTGCAGATGGATGCGAATAAATTGCGAGATAGCTAGCGGTATCTGACACGACCGTTACCGGACGCGAAGTTACGAGGTGTCCGCGCCACAGATCCTGTTGGAGAATCTGCTCACCGGGCTTCCAACGATGGGAGATGCGCGAGCCTTTTACCATTTTGAAGTCTCTGACCGTAGGGTATCTGTACGCTAGAGCGTCTAGACCACAAAGAAGTGCTTAGGCGCCGGGGGGCACCGGATGTACCACGCGCAAGAACTCCAGGAAAGCCCTCTGAGCGGCTGGCAGGTGCTCCCCTTCACGGTGGAAGACGCTGAGTGGTCGTCGACAATCCCACCCTTTCACCGGCAGAATCCTGACGAAGCCACCGGCGACGTCCGGGGCAGCTCCAAACTTCGACACCATGCCCAGCCCGAGACCGGCGGATGCCGCACGCTTCACCGCCTCGTTGCTGCCCAATTCCATCACCACCTTCACGCTCACCCCGTTGGCGGCCAGGCACTGCTCGGCGGTCTTGCGTGTCGCCGAGCCCTCCTCCCTTGCGATGAATCGTTCGCCCTCCAGGTCGCTCAGGGAGAGCCCGGGTCGATCCATAAGGGGGTGGTCCGGTGACCCAATAATAACGATGTCGTCGTCAACGTAGATGAAGGACGCCAGCCCATCGATCGTGACCGGTGCTCCAGCCATGCCAAGGTCGATCTCCCGGTACCTGATCCGTTCCAATATGGCGTCCGTATTCGAGATCGATAGAGCTACCTCGATGTCGGGATACTTCTTCTGAAATTCACCGATGACAAACGGTAAAATATACTCGCCTGGGGTCGTGCTGGACCCGATAGTCAGCCGTCCGGACCTGAGTCCCTCGATCTCCCTAACCGCCTCCTCCATCTCGTCGGCCAGGGCGAAAATCCGCCGGGTGTAGTTGAACATCGTGGCGCCAATGTCTGTCAGTATCGGGCCACGCCGCGTTCGGTGGAGGAGGGGGGACCCGATCGCGTCCTCGAGGCCACGCACCTGGATCGAAACCGCAGGCTGGCTTATCGACAGCGCACGGGCGGCCTTCGAAAAACTGCCATGCGTTGCGACAGCGTGAAAAATGTGGAGTTGATGGAAGTTGGTCATTCGTGACCGGTTATACTGCATAAGCCACGTTTATACAAACGTAGGAAATGGTCAATACCAGCCCTTTACCAGAAATTGCCGCGGCTGTACCCTGTTTCGCGGGAGGAACGACGTCAATGAAAAACATGATCATACTGGCCCTTAGGGCCGCCAGACTCCGACGGGATGCCTTCCAGCATGTCGCGGACGACCCGAACGAAATCCTGAAATCCTTCGGAACCGTCTTGATGGCTTCCATGCTATTTGGTCTGGGTCTTGTGGGGGTCGTGGGAGAGGGTGCCGCAGACTTGGACACCAACACTCTTTTGGACCGGCTGATTTCGCTCTGGCTGGTGGCTATAACCACGCTGCTTGGTTGGGTTATGTGGTCCGCTTCGACCCACATCCTTGGCGGCAAATTCCTGCGTGGCGGTGGCGAGTTCCGAGAGCTGTTGAGATCCCAGGGAATCGGCTACGGACCGCTGGCGCTGGCCGTACTCCTACCGCTCGCCACGGTCGGACCGCCTCTGTTTTTCGTAGGCGTGTTCTGGGTGTTGGTGACTGGAGTAGTCGGCGCCCATGAAGTGCAGGACAACGACTGGTTTTCCGTTGTGCTCTCGACTCTGCCAGGATGGGCGCTCTTCGTATTCGGTTTGCTGGTCATTACGCTGAGTTCGGTGGGTGTGCAAGGGGGCGGGTAGGGTAGAGCTATGCTGACCCTATGTATTGGAGATGGGCAAGGCAGCACCTCAAACTCCGCTAGTGAGGTGCCCCCAATTGACTCGTAATGCTGAGAACATCGCCAGCGCGTTTTGAGTGGTTACCTCTTCGATCTGCTCTATGGGAATGTGTTGCAGCTCCGACAGCTTCTCGGCGACAGCACGGCAGTGGCGTGGCTCGGTCCAGCTCTCACGCTTTGACTTGAAGGGCTGAGGCGCTGCGTCCGTCTCGATGACGATGCTTTCCAGGGGCAGTTGCGCCGCAACCTCCTGCAGTTCGGTCAGCCTCAGTAACGGCCTGGCCAGCGATATGTAGAACCCCAGGTCAATCGCCTGGCGAGCCGTTCCGAGATCTCCCTGGAAATAGTGCATCGCCCCGCCCACCTCATACGCCCGCTCCTCCCGGAGCACCTTCAATGTCTCGGAGTGCGCCTCTCGGCTGTGGAATACGATGGGTAGTTTTAGCTCTCTAGCCAGCCTGATCTGCTCCCTGAATGCCTGGTACTGTACGGCGCGATCCGGCATGCCCTCCATGAAGTCCAGCCCGATCTCACTGATCGTGACCACCCTGTTCGTCGACGACGCAAGGCTGTGTAGCGCCCCATATGCGTGCTCGTCGATTGGGCCTGTCAGGTCCATTGGGTGCACACCGACGCCGGCGTACATGGCGGGGAATGTCGTCGCCAACTGGACGGCGCGGGCGGAGGTCTCCAGAGTGGTGCCAGCAGTGATCACGGCCCCAACGCCGGCGTCTTGCGCCCGGATCAGAATCTGCCCGATCTCTTCGTCTGAGAACGAGTCCAGGTGGGAGTGGCAATCAATTAGTTTCGCATTCGCCTCACGGCCTCGACTGGCAGCTTGCATCTGATCTGCTTCTCTCCGGGGTGATACGGTATGTTACCAGGAAGTCAAAAAACGGATCGCAGTTATGAACAAACTCATTCTCGTGAGGCACTCAGAGCCGAAGATCGAGCCGAAAGTTCGCGCCAATCGCTGGCACCTGTCTGCTCGCGGTAGGGACAGATGTATAGGGCTCGCTCAACGCCTAGCAGCCCACGCTCCGGACATCATGCTGTCTAGCACTGAACCCAAGGCCCGCGAGACGGCTGAGATAGCGGCCGATACCCTTGGGATCCTCGTGGCCGTCGCCGAGGGATTACACGAGCACGAGAGAAAGTCCGCGCCATATGTGAGTGCGCAGCAATTCAGAGCCGCTGTGGAGGGATTGTTTGCCAGGCCCGACGAGCTAGTCCACGGCGAGGAGACAGCCGATCAGGCCCGCGAGAGGTTTGGCGGAGCGATCAAGTCCGTGCTAGACAACCATCAGGAAGCGAACGTCGCGGTCGTAGCCCACGGCACGGTGATATCCCTATTTGTCGGGGCCGTTGCGGGGATAGACGGGCTGGCCTTGTGGGAGAGGATCGGAATGCCTTCATACATTGTGCTGAGTAGGCCCGGCTTCGAACTGTTGGAGATCGTCGAGAGCATCTGACACTACGACGGCGGTTAGCTGCCGTCCACAGTAGCGAGGGCCTCCTCCAGCGCGGAGACCGACAGCAGCGTGCACTTGATGCGGACCGGGAAGTTGAGGACGCCGGTCAGAGTCGCCAGATCACCGAGCCGCGATCGATCCCCCTCAGAAAGAGCCTCGCCCTTCATCTGCCTGCGGAATAGATCTATGAGGCTCGAAAGATCGTCTAGGTGTACCCCTTCGGCGGCCTGCGCCAGCATCGAGGTAGCGGCTAGGTTCACGGAACAGCCCGCCGCCTGGGCCCCAACCCCTACGACGCGCCCTCCATCCACGGATATCTGCACGTCCGATTCGTCGCCGCAGAACGCGTTGACGGTGTGGGCTGTGGCGTCGGCGTCCACAAGCCTGTCGTGGTTTCGGGGGCTGCGACAGTGTTCGAGGACGGTTTTCCCGTAGAGGTCGTCGAGGTCAGACTTAGCCATGACCGAAGTATCGCAAGGCGGACTTCAGCGAGTCAACAAGCTGGTCGACCTCTTCCTCCGTGTTGTAGAGGTAGAAGCTGGCCCGAGTGGTCGCGGGGACTCCGAGCTTCCGCATGACCGGCATCGTGCAGTGGTGGCCGGTCCGCACGGCGATGCCCTGCTGGTCGAGATATGTTCCCAGGTCGTGGGGATGAACGTCAGGCGTATGGAACGAGACCACGCCGCCCCTGTCCTCGGCCGCCTCTGCGCCGAATATGACGAGCTCTTCGATCTCCCTCAGGCGTGAAAGCGCGTATCCAGTTAGCTGAACCTCGTGCCTGCGGATGTTGTCCATGCCCGTACTATCCAGATAGTCGACAGCGGCGCCAAGGGCGATGGCATCGGCGATGTTGGGAGTCCCAGCCTCGAAACGCATAGGCAGGTCGTTCCAATCAGCACCGTCCAGCGTCACCGACAGCACCATCTCTCCACCGGTCAGGAAGGGCTCCATGGTTTCCAGAACTTCACGCTTGGCGTACAGCACGCCGATACCCGTCGGCCCCAACATCTTGTGGCCGGAGAACGCCAGGAAGTCGCAGTCCAAATCCTGCACGTCGACGGACATATGAGGCACGCTCTGCGCGCCGTCGATCATGACCGCTGCGCCGACCGCGCGGGCCCTCGCAGTGATCTCCTTTACCGGGTTGATCGTTCCAAGAGAGTTGGAAGCGTGTACGATCGAGACCATTTTCGTACGATCGTTGATGATCGTGTCGATGTCGTCCAGGTCCAGCTTGCCGTCATCACCCAGACGCAGATATCGCAGAGTCGCACCTCGCTCCTGCGTCACCATCTGCCAGGGGACCATGTTACTGTGGTGCTCCATCTCGGTCACCACGACTTCGTCACCTGGCTGCAGGTTCGACCGCGCCCAACTCCCTGTCACGAGATTGATGGCCTCGGTGGTGTTGCGCGTCCAGATGACCTCTTCGGACTGGCGCGCGCCTATGAAGCGAGCCACCTTCTCTCGCGCTTCCTCGTACCTGTCGGTAGCCTCCATCGATAGCGCGTGGACACCGCGATGTACGTTGGCGTTGTAGCCCTCGTAGTATTCGGTCAGCGCACTGATAACCTGGCGTGGCTTCTGGGATGTCGCTGCGTTGTCCAGGTAGACAAGCGACTTTCCATACACCTTCCTGGACAGGATGGGGAAATCGTCTCTGATTTTGGAGACGTCGAGCGACGCCTGTTGAGTTGTTTCAGTCATTGTTCGGTCCCTCTTGGGGGCTTCCTGCGGCGGGTAAGAGCTTACAGATCGACCTCGATGTCATTTCCACTGATCCTGACCTTGAATGTGTCGATGGGCAGAAACGCCGGCGACTCGGTAACTTCACCGTTGCGAATATCGAACCGGGCGCCGTGTCGGGGGCACTCAACCTCGAAACCCATCAGTTCGCCCTGATCGAGCGAGCCATCATCGTGGCTGCATACATTGTCGATGGCGAACAGATCGCCTGACGCATTGCAGATGGCAATCTCTCTGCCACTGACTTCGTAGACCTTGACCTTGCCCGACGGGACCTCGTCGACTGTACCGACCCTCGTGAATGCCAAGTAGTCACCCCTTCTAGATATTAGGGCGCGAAAGCCCCTTCCCGGTTGTTGTGAATAGTGCCCCGCTAGGGTCGAACGGCCAATTCTGCCCCGTTCTCCGTCAGCCTGTCTCGTTCCACCAGATCGGCTATGCTCTTTGAATTCAGCACCGCCTGCATCGCCATCTCTACCTCCAGCCAGACGCTGCGCTGACCGCAGGCCGATGACTGGGTGCAATCGCCCTGCTCGTCGAGGCAGCCCACCATGGTCTGTGTGCCGCCCAGGTACTCCATCACCATACCCATGCTGATATCTGACGGCTCTAGCGCCAGGGAGTGCCCGCCCAGGGGACCGCGCTGGGTTGTGGTCAACCCGCGCTTGCGCAACGAGTGAAGCACCTGAACGAGATAGGGCTCGGGAATGCCCTGGCGTTTGGAAATATCGGTTGCCCGGACCGGCCCTTCACCGCCGTTGGCGGCCAGATCTACCAGCGCCCGGACTCCATAGTCGACCTGCATCGGGATATGCATGGTTCAGCCTCCACCGAGTGAGCGAATCACTCTGTCCGCACCGTCTGCTTGTCCCCCTGCAACGCCGCTTTTAGAGTGTTCCACGAAAGCGTCGCGCACTTGACTCTGGTCGGGAAAGCCGATACCCCGGAGAGCATTTCAAGGTCGCCAAGCAGGTCATCGTCGTCGTGCTCGTGTTCCGCCTCATCGACGGGGGCCCGCGTCAGCATTTCATGGAATGCGTCGAATATCTTCTCCGCCTCTGCGAGGCTCTTTCCCTTGACGCTCTCAGTCAGCATCGATGCTGAGGCGCGCGAAATCGCACAGCCCGAACCCTGAAATCCGACGTCGGCCACCTGGTCACCATCTAGCGCGAGGTAGATGGTAATTGTGTCGCCACAAAAAGGGTTGAACCCCTCGGCCGATCGGTCTGCACCGTCCAGCAGCCGGAAGTTTCTGGGCTTCCGGTTGTGCTCCATTATCATGTCTTGATATAGCTCTTCTAGCTCTGACATATTTCCCTGGCTTTTAGCCTATCCGGCGGATGCTCGGGTCGTTTCGGCCGAGAGCTGGCTTTGCATCTGTCGCCTGAGCGGCGCTAGTTTCACACCGTCAATGATCTCGTTGGCGAATCCGGCCACCAGAAGCCTGCGCGCCGTATCCTCGTCCAGTCCCCGGCTCGCCATGTAAAAGAGCGCCTCGTCGGCGATTGCACCGGCGGTCGCCCCGTGGGCGCACTGGACATCGTCTGCATATATTTCTAGGCTCGGCTTTGTGTTGATCCTCGCGCCCTCAGAGAGTAACAGGTTCTTGTCTGACTGAGTCGCATACGTCTTCTGGGCATCTTTTCTCACCAGGACTCGCCCAGAAAATACCGCCCGCGACGACCCGTCGAGGATACCCTTGAAGAGCTGGTCGCTGGAACCGTGAGGCGTCTTGTGGTCAACATCTATGTGGTTGTCGATGTGCTGTGAGCCGGCAGTAGTGTACAGCCCCTTCAGGACACAGGAACTGCCAGGACCGTCCAGAAGCACGCTAAGTCCATTTCGTGCGATGCGGGCCCCTTTTGAAAGCGAAGTGGATAGGAAGCTGGCGTCCCGTTGCAGCGCAACACTGGTCCTGCCGATGTGGAACGCCTCGTCGCTCTCAGCCAGATACCGGTAATGTTCGATCTCGGAGCCCTCAGCACCGACAATCTCGGCGACCGCATTGGTAAAGTACGGCCCATCCGACAGACTCACATAGCTTTCAACCAGTGTGAGCCTGCTGTTCCGTCCGACCAGGACGAGCACCCGGGGATGGGACACAGTGGCCGTCGGCCCGCCCGTTGACAAAAACACCAGATGGACCGGTGCGGTAGCTTCTGAATCATCCGGTATCTGCACAAAGGCGCCGTCGCTTGCAAATGCCGTGTTGACCGCCGTGAACCCGTCTTCATCCACGCTTACATACTTTCCGAAGTGTTGTTCGACCTGGACTCCGTCCACCGACAGCACTTCGGAAAGGCTAGTAACCTGCGCTATACCATCGGCTGGGGTGGCGGAAAGCGCCTCCGAGTAAAGCCCATCCACGAATACTAGCCGGGACCAGCTGTCGTCCCAGGGGGAGACGGCCTTTACATGGGCAAGACTCACAGCTTCTGCCGCCTGCGCGGAAGGCAGGTCGAAGGTGGCCCTTCCGATGGGGCCGACGTTCGTATACTTCCACTGCTCGTTACCACGGGTGCCGGTGGGGAATCCGGCCTGCTTGAATGCGGCGAGGCCAGTCGCGCGAAGCTCGCCGAGCCATGCGGGGCCATTGACCCCTGGGCTTGCTTCGAACGTTGCGTGGTCCGATACATACTTGTCGTAGATGGCTTGTGTCATCTTTAGGCCGTCGGAATCTCTGAGGCGGGCTCTCGCAACCAGTCGTAGCCGCGCTCCTCCAACTCCTCAGCCAGTTCACGGCCACCGGAGCGAACAATTCGGCCGTCGATCAGTACGTGAACCTTGTCGGGGACGATGTATCCCAGGATTCGCTGGTAGTGGGTCACCAGGAGCGTTGCGTTCTTGGGGCTCCTGCGCCGGTTGATGCCCTCGGATATGAGCCGCAGCGCATCGATGTCCAGGCCCGAGTCCGTCTCGTCCAGGATCGCGAGCGCCGGGTCGAGTATCGCCATTTGAAGCATCTCGTTGCGCTTCTTCTCCCCGCCGGAGAAGCCCTCATTCACGGACCGCTTCGTTAGCTCCGTGTCCATGCCAATGTCTTTCGTTGCTGCCCGGTAGATCTTGTCGAACTGCCTGGCGTTGAGCGCTTCCTCGCCGCGGTGCTCAAGCAGTGCATCAAGGGCGGCCTTGATGAAGTGGCGGTTGCGCACACCCGGAAGCTCCGGGGGGTATTGGAACGCAAGAAATAGTCCGGCCAGGGCCCGCTTGTCCGGCAGAAGTCCCAACAGGTCCTCTCCCTGGAACAGCACCTCTCCTTGCGTGACTTCATACTCTTGCTTGCCCGCGAGGGTAGATGCCAGAGTGCTCTTACCGCTACCGTTCGGGCCCATTATGGCGTGGACCTCGCCCGTGGGCACCGTTAGGTCGATGCCACGCAGTATTTCCGTTCCAGCCACCGATACATGAAGGTCTCGAATCTCTAGCATCCTAGTGCCAAAACTCCTGTCTGAATTACCTCCTCTCCCTTGGAGGGAAAGGATTTAGGTGAGTGCGTCTTCGATCAGCTTGTACCTAGCCCACCGCTCCTTCAAGACTGACTCGAAGCAGCTGCTGTGCCTCCATCGCGAACTCAAATGGCAGCTCCTGGAAGATGCCCCGGCAAAAGCCGTTGATGATCATGTAATGGGCTTCCTCTTCGGAGATGCCCCGCTGCATTGCGTAGAAAAGCTGGTCGTCGCTCACCTTCGAGGTCGACGCCTCATGCTCCATCCTCGCCGTGGGGTTCCGGACATCGATATACGGAACCGTGTGTGCGCCGCACTTGTCCCCAACCAGCAGCGAGTCGCACTGGGTGAAATTGGTCGCGCCCTCGGCTGTGGGCATGATCTGCACCAGGCCCCGGTAAGTGCTCTCGCCCTGTCCGGCAGAGATGCCCTTGGCGACGATCGTGCTCTTTGTGTTCTTGCCGATGTGGGTCATCTTCGTGCCAGTGTCGGCCTGCTGATGATTGTTCACCAGCGCCACCGAGTAGAATTCACCGGTCGAATTGTCACCCTGCAAAATCACGCTTGGGTACTTCCATGTGATGGCCGAGCCGGTCTCAACCTGAGTCCACGAAATCTTGGAGTTCTTTCCAAGCGCCTTACCGCGCTTGGTCACGAAGTTATAGACGCCCCCGTTGCCATCCTTGTCGCCCGGATACCAGTTCTGGAGGGTGGAGTATTTGATCTCGGCGTCGTCCAGCGCCACAAGTTCGACGACGGCGGCGTGGAGTTGGTGCGTCTTACGCATCGGCGCGGTGCACCCTTCAAGGTAGCTCACGTATGAGCCCTTGTCGGCGATTATCAGGGTTCGCTCGAACTGACCGGTGTCCTCCGAGTTGATACGGAAGTAGGTCATCAGCTCCATTGGGCATCGAACGCCCGGCGGCACGTACACGAACGAGCCGTCGCTGAATACTGCCGAGTTGAGCGTGGCATAGAAGTTGTCGCTGTAAGGGACGATGGAGCCCAGGTACTTCTTGATCAGATCCGGGTGAGTCCGAACGGCCTCGCTAACAGAGCAAAAGATAACCCCGGCCTCTTCCAGCGACTTCTTGTAGGTCGTCGCGACCGAGCTGGAGTCGAAAATGGCGTCCACGGCCACGCCGGTCATCCGCTTCTGCTCCTCGATGGGGATGCCTAGCTTGCCGAAGGCCTCGATCAACTCGGGGTCGACCTCATCAAGACTCTCTGGCTTTGGCTTGTCGGTAAATGGAGACGAGTAGTAGCGGATGTCCTGGTAATCGATCGCCGGAAAATCGACCTTGGCCCACTGCGGCCCCTCATGGTCGAGCGTCTGCCAGTGCCGGAAAGCCTTGAGCCGCCACTCCAGCATGAACTCCGGCTCGTCCTTTTTGGCCGAAATCAGCCGGACGATGTCCTCGTTCAAGCCCTTGGGCGCTTGGTCTGCGTCTATGTCAGTGACAAATCCGTACTTGTAATCTGAGTCAAGGTCAGACGTGGTTCGTGAAATTACGTTTGGCGTGGCCACTGGTGGTAATCTCCGGGACGCGAGCGTTTGTTGATGAAATAGGTCAAGAAATATTGTAGCGCGGTATCCGCGGTGACGTCAACGATTACACGCTAGCTGGCATGTAAAGGGTTTGTGCCATGCGTCACGCGTCGGCTGCGCGGTCCCCAGGGCGTGACAACATGTCCGTTACAGCCGCTTTCGTGTCCTCCGCTTGGACTGCGACGGCGACACGGACGGGCCCGGACCCATAGGTTGCGGTTGTCATGCCCAGGCGGGCAGCGTCTTGCGTCTCCACGTCGATCGACGCACGACGCCAGGAAAACAGGTTCGGATCCAATGCCGCTACGACTGCGAGAGGATCGTGCAGGTGGTAGCGGGCGCTTGTCCGATGCTCATCAAACCAGGTGCGCACAATCCGCTTGGATAACATCGCCGCCACCGCCTCTCCTGAAAACCAGGGAGCGTCGGTGCGTTCGAAGGACACGCGAGAGGTAACGTCCAGGCCGACAAGCGAAGTGGTGAAGCCGGACGCGAGTACAGTTTGGGCGGCTTCGGGATCGTTGAATGTGTTGAACTCGGCGTAGGGCGTAATGTTTCCTGCGACGCCCACTGCGCCCCCCATAACAACCAACTCCCTCGTCCACTCCACGATCTGAGGCTCCTTTCGGAGCGCCCTGGCAATGTTGGTAAGCGGCCCCAGCGCGATAATGGTCAGCTCGCCCTGGTACTTCTTGGCCATGTGGGATATGAAAGCCGGGGCGCGGCTCTTGACAGGCTCAATCGTTGGGGAGGGCAGGGGAATGCCCAGACCGCGTGCGCCGTGGACATCATATGCGTAGTGGAATGCGCGTAGTGCAGTGCGTGCCGCTCCGCGCGCTACGCGTATGTCAGGGCGACCCATGTATTCGAGTAGTCTCAGTGCGTTCCGTGTAGTGTCAGCCAACTGTGCGTTGCCACCCACCGTCGTGATGCCGACCACCTCTACCGTCTGAGAGTTCAGCAGCATCATCAGTGCCAGCGCATCGTCGGTACCCGGATCCATATCGACCACTACCGGTATCATCCTACTGCCGCCCCCTGTTTAATCTTGCGCCGCCCATTCGCATACGCCTCCCACGCCTGGCGAGAAGTATAGCGAGTCTGATAGGCGAGCTCGGTCTCTATTTTTGAGGTGTCGACGTTCCATGGATAGCGAATGAAATCCAGTCCGCTGGCGGGGGAGTCGGACTGAAGGTGCAGAGCCCACGAGGCCTGGGTTGCCGGGTAAAGCAGCACGGCCGGAAGCGCAACCAATCTGCGTCCCAGCGTGGCGGCCATCTCGCTCCAACGGATAGCGCCTTCGCCCGCAACATTGAATACCCCGGCAACTGTATCGAGGGTACACCGGACCAGACACGAGACCAGGTCGTCCTCGTGTATAAACTGCATCGGAGGGTCAGAACCGCGAACCGCCACGAGGATCGGCTTTAAAAACGCCCGGGCGATGAAGTTGTCCGCCCGTGGTCCAATCACAGGGCAGCAGCGCAGAACCAGGGCCTGCGAACCGGCGGACGCGGCGAACTCTCGGATCAGTGCCTCGGCTCCCATTTTGTCCACGCTGTATTGAAATCCCGGAGCGGGCCGCGTCGGAGAATCTTCCGCAAGAAGCGCCGGATTGTCGGCGTGCGCACCATACACGCTGGTGCTGCTGAGGTAGACGAGCCTGTTCACGCCGGATTCTGAGCAGGCTGCGAGCACATGCTCTGTTCCGCCGACGTTTACACGCTTGGCGGCCTTGTGGTCCCGGTCGGGCCTCATCACATATGCGAGGTGCACAACTGTGTCGATGCGATACTCCGAAAACAACTCCCCAAACGGGACGGCCACGTCCTGATCAACAAAAACGGCTTTCGCCGGAAGAGGGCTGCCCGGGGGTACGATGTCCGTAGCAAGGACCATCTCGATGTCGTCCTCACGACAAAGTTCTCGGACGAGGCCAGCGCCTATGTAGCCAGAGGCGCCGGTTATCGCAATTCGCCGTCCGCTGTTACCCATCAGCCACCGTGTCGGTGAAGTCGAAACTCAGCGTGCCCAGTCCGGGCACGTCGAATCCCATCTCCAGCTTATGAGGTCCAGATGAAAACCCGGGGACCTCAGCGCGAATGACAATCGTGCGGTTCATCGCGAGGGTGAAAGTCTTCTCCTTCGACACGTCGGCAAACGCCGTCTCCTCGCCGTCTAAAATGAAGATCGCGGATTCGGCCGGTACCTCTGCGCCGTCTACCTTCAGCGGCCACAGCTTGTGGGCGTAACCCGACCCGAGCCCGTTCTTGAGCTCAAACTCAAGCCCGCCGGGAGTCGCCTTCAGGCTACCCTTCACGTACAGCCGCCTCAACAAGAACCCCGGCACCGTAATCATCCCCGCCCCTCCATGAAACCTACCGCAGAGATTGCGGAGATCGCAGATCTGTGATCTTCAAAAAAAATACTCTGCGCGCTTTGCGCTCTCTGCGGTTAAGCCTTCCCTCGGCGCATCCGGTAGATAGCCGTCTCCGCTTCAACCACGTCGGCAGGAAGCTCGGTGACCTTGCCGAGCATCGATGACATCACAAATATCTGCGCCACCTTCTCTGTCAGCGCACACGCGTCGAGGGCCTCCTCAAGGCTGTGACCGACGCCGACAGACCCGTGGCTGCGAATGAGGGCGGCACTGCGATCTCCCAGGGCGTCGCACACGTTCTCCGCTAGCTCGGATGAACCAGGGAACGCGTATTCGGAGACCCCAATCGCACCCCCAAGAGTCACCACCATCTCGTCAACGATGGGTGGGATGTCCACGCCGGCAACTGCCGCCACGCTCGAGTAGAGTGCGTGGGTGTGGACAACAGCGTCCACGTCCGGGCGTCGTCGGTAGATAGCAACGTGGAGCAGGCTTTCTGAAGACGGTATCGCTTCGCCCTCCACCGGCTCCATTTCATAGTCAACGATCGCGATATCGTCCGCGCCCAGCGTGTCGTAGCTCACTCCAGAGGCGGTGATTGCCATCAGGTCTCGCCCCGCATACGAGCCGAGGCGCACGCTGACGTTGCCGCTAGTGCCGGACACGAGGCCCATCGTTGCCATGCGCCGTGCAGTCTCCACGACCTGCTGTTTTTGTATGTCCCATCGACCAGTCATAGGGCTGTATTTGCTCCTGATAGGATCGCCGACAGCTTAGCAGTCTCGCCAAGGGGTGTCACTCGAACCGGCTCAGAGATTGACGTTGCCCATTTGGTCATGAACGTCGAGCCATTGCGAATATAAGTCTTCATAGATAAGGCTCGTCTCTGGGTCGGGAGCAACCGGCTTCATAGACACCGCCGCCACATTGGCCCCGTCAGCCAATGACCGGTACCACCCCAGGGCCGTGGCTGCGCAGATGAATGCGCCGCGTGCGCTCACGTTGGATTCGGAAGGCGTCCGTACCTCCCTGCCGAGCACGTCGGCCAGGACCCTTGCGTAGGCCAAAGTCCGAAGCATGCCGCCGCCCACGGCAACGCTGGTGGCGGTGTGGCCGGAGATGCGCTCGACCCTTTCCAAAGCCGCTCGTGCGGCGTACGCCATCGCCTCAATGGCTGCCCTGGCGAGGTGGTCCTTACCCGGCTTGCTAAAGGTCAGTGGCACCGGAAATGCCAGCCCCCCCAACCTTATGCCGACCTGTCCCATCCCCGATGGCGACGCACCGAGATATGCCAGCGCCCCCTCCGCGCCCGGAGGCGTTGCCGCTGCCAAGCCGTCCGCCCGATCAAAGGCGTCATCGCCGTCCCCCCACAGGGTCTCCACGAGCCACGCGTATGAGTTACCCGTATCTCCGGTGCCAGACTCCACCGTCCATGTGTCGTCGATCAGGTGACACCCGACCCAGGTCTCCGAGTCTTCGGACGACATTGGCTTGTCCGTCAACATCTGCACTGGCGTGGACCACCCGGCCACGATCCCGGTCTCCCATGGGGAGACAATGCCCATGCCCAGCAGACCGCACTGTGTATCAGGCCCTGTGACCACAACTGGCGTCCCTGCCCGCAGCCCGGTCATGGAGGCAGCGCTTTCCGTAACCTCTCCGAGAGTACTACCGGCATGGATCAGCGGGACATGATCGTTGCTTGGCATGCCAAGTTTGGCGAGCAGTGAAGAGCACCAGCTCCTATTGGACACGTCCAGGAGCCCGGCCTCGCCGGCGAGGGCAGGCTCACTGCCGAGCTGCCCCGAAACCTTGTACATAATCCAGTCGGCGAGAGTGACTGTCGACGTGACTCGTGAGAAGTCATGTGGGCGGTGCTCCTGGAGCCAGCGGGCCTTGGCTGGAGCGAATAGGAATGAGGGCAGGTGACCCGTTGTGGAGTAGACCCGATCGCCCAACTGATCGTCTATCGCCGCACCTTCGAACACCGCGCGAAGGTCCAGGTTGGGTCCGACATACAGCGCGTCGCCGTCCTCGTCCAGAAAGGCGATGGCCTGACGCTGACCAGTCACGGTGATAGCCGCAACATCGTGGGAAGCGATGGCGGCCTCACTCAGGGTACGTCGTATCAGTCGGGCAATACCTGACCAGGTCACGGCAGCGTCGAACTCACGCGCATAGGGTGATTCCCCATCGACTCGTTTGTTGGTCCACTCCGTCTCGCCGGAAGCCACGACCTGCCCATTTCGGTCCAGCAGAATGAAACGCACGCGGCTCGACCCAGCGTCGATGACCGCGATGTACCGCTCAGCCATTGGAGTGCCACGCCGCAGTGTTGACGAGGTGTACAGGGCGCTCCCCGGCAATCCAACGGAGTATGTCTTCGGCCATCATTGTTGAGTGGCGTTCGACGGTCTCTGCAGTTGCACCACCGATGTGCGGCGTCAACACGACGTTGTCCAGGGAGAGTAACGGGCTGTTGGGCGGCACCGGGTGGGACACAAACACGTCCATCGCAGCACCTGCCAGCCTCCCTAATTGCAGCGCCGTGACCAAAGCCACCTCGGAAACAATAGCCGCATCCGACAGGTTAACGAGGTACGTCGTGGGCTTCATCAGCGCCAGCCGCGCCTCGTCGATGGCACTCTCGGTCTCATCGGTGAGCGGCGCATGGATCACGAAGAAATCAGCCGAAGAGAGCACCTCGTCAAGGCCCTTGAGGGCTACGTCGGCTGGCGGGTTTACGACATACGGGTCGTAGGCTACGGAAATCATCCCGATCGCTGACCCGATAGCGGCCAGCCGTTGCCCGATTACGCCAAGACCGAAAATGCCAAGAGTCTTGCCGCCCAACTCAACCCCGCGCATATTGATGTACGGCGAAACCGGATCATCCCATTTCCCTCCGGCAACCATAGCGTGGGCAGCGGGGATTCGGCGCGCCAACGCAAGCATAAGTCCGAGGGCATGCTCGGCGACCGCCTTAGCATTCCTGCCTGGCGAGTTCACCACCAGCACCCCGTGGGCGGTTGCCGCGTCGATATCAACCTGGTGCGTAGCGCTGCGGCAGACGCCCACAAATTCCAGATCTGGAGCACCCTCGAAAATCTCCTCGAATACGAAGTCCGATTCAACCACAAGGATTTCGATGTGTTCGTCGTACAGCCTCTGGGCCAATGCCTCCGGATCTTGGAGTCGACGTGTCTGCATCCACGACTCATAGACCACGTCCACATGCCCTTGAAGCGAAGCTAGCCCCGCGGCACTGAACGGCGCGAGGATGAGTGCCCTTTTGTGGCTCACGATCCAGAACCGCCGCTGCCGAGTGATTCTGCCACGGCCTCCGCAGCGAAAACGCCACTGCGCACCGCGCCCTCCATCGTCGATGGCCATCCGGTGTCAGTCCACTCCCCAGCGAGGAACAGATTGCTCACAGGCGTCGTCTGTGGCAGCCTTCCCTCCGCCGCTCCTGGGGCCGCACTGAATGTGGCTTGGGGTTCCTTCACCACAAGGGAACGCACCACCCGGGCGCCGGCGGCCCTCGGAAATAGCCTCTCCATTTCAGCGATGAACTCCGCAGCAAGCTCATCTTTCGGTCTGTCGATAAATTGCCATGCGCCGGAGAGGGATATGCACACGTATTGTCCATCTGTTTCGCTGGCCGTCCCCTGGATGCGGCTCTTGTTGAACACCCACTGCACGGGACTATCCAGGAACGCGACGAACTCCTCGTCCATAATCTGCCTGTCGTACCAGAGATGTACGCCCACGATGGGTGATGAGCCGAGATTTGCAGCCCTGGAAAAGAATGCGCTTCCTCTGACATTGTCTGGCAGGGAGTCGAGCAGCACCCCAAATGGCAGGGCACTGACGTACGCGTCGGCCTCGACTGTGCTGCCGTCCGAAAGTGAAATGCCCGTAGCTCGTCCATCATCGACAGCGATAGACCGGACGGTCTTACCCAGGGCCATGTCCGCTCCGCGCCGGGTCAGTACTTCGAGAGCTGGGTCGCCGTTCAATGAGGTAAGCCCGACGCTGGACAGCCCGATAGCTGCCTCCCGCGGCCCCTTTAGCAGGCCAGCCTGGAAGAGCATGATTGCCATGTCCGCACTCGCGTCTCGGACATCGTCGTTGAGAGAAGGGAGCAGGATCATATTCCACAAGGCGGAGATGGCTCTGTCGCTCTGCCCGTGCCGCTTGAGCCAGTCGTAGGCAGTCTCACGGTCCAACAATGAGGGCCCATCTTTGCGGCGCGTCAGCGCCATGGATGCCAATCCATATATGGCCCGCACCTTGTCCCAGACGCCCAGATGAGGGTAGCGCAAGAACGAAGGGAATAGGTGCAACCTGCCCAACCACGGCGTAGAGCCGATAATGCCGTGCTTGCCGTCTTTCATGACGACCACCTTCAGCCTGTCCTGAAGGTAGGTCTTGTCGGTAGCCCCTATCGTACGCAGATAGTCGACGTAGTATGTGCAGCAGCCGAGGAACACATGCTGCCCGTTGTCGATCTCGACCTCCTCTTTGGGGTCGAGGAACGAAAACGCACGACCACCCAGGAACGGGCGCTTTTCGATGAGCGTGACGGCGAACCCCCGGTAGATCAGCTGCAGGGCAGTCGAGAGCCCGGCGAGACCGCCCCCAAGGACTACTACCCTTTTCTGAGCAGGGCCGTCGGTATGCGGCTCGTCGCCCATAGTCGTGCCACCATTAATAGTTTTTCGACGGGGCTAAGGCCGATTCGGCGCGAGAACACATCGTACTCCGACGCTTCGATGCGGTCGAGAATGGCGCTATACACACCGGCAAGCGCCGATGGGCACGCCCTGGACTCAGCCGACACCAGGGGAATCAGTTTGAGTCCACTTCTGAAGTACTGTCTTGCGCGCTCGACCTGAAAGCTCATCAGCTCGCGGAAGGCATCGTTCGTTGTGCCGGATATCAGATCTGTTTTCGAGTAGCCGTAGGCCGAGAGTTCGTCTGTGGGCAAGTAGATGCGGTCGCGGCCAGCGTCCTCCCCAAGATCTCGGAGAATGTTGGTCAATTGCATTGCAAGGCCAAGATCGACGGCATACTTCTCGGCCTTCGGGTCCGTAAATCCAAAGACGGCAATACTGATGAGTCCTACTGCGGATGCTACTCCGTAGCAGTAGCGCCTCAACTCTTCGAAGTCGCGATACCGCGTCTGGACAAGGTCCATCTCCATCCCGTCGACGAAATCTCCGAAGTAGCTTGTGGGGATGGAGTGCTCATCAATGGCATGCTTGAGCGCCAGGAGCACAAGATCAGGGCCGTCAGTGCTGCGTCCGGGGTCCGTGAGAGTACGAGCCTGCACGAGCTGCTCTCGCTTAACGTCCACGGAGGCGTCTCCGTCCACCACATCGTCTACCCTGCGAAAAAACGCATACGCCGCGTAAATGGCCCTCCGTTTCCGGTGGGGAAGGGTGCGGAATGCGTAGTAGAAATTCTTGGCCTCAGACTTGGTGATCTGGCGGCAAAGATCGTACGCCCTGTCTAGTTCCGTCGCCATTGTCACCGTCCATGGCCACCGGCAATGTGGAGGCTAAGGGAAATTGGTCGAATCGTAGGTCTATTGGCAGCATGTGCCGGGCCTCGTCGCTCAGACGCCGAGGCCCAACCTCAGCCGGACCGTCGTCGAGAGCATCAGCCACGTCTTGGCGGCCTTCGATATCGTGGGTCTCTGGCCCAGGACGTCGTAGCCCTGCTTCTGGATAGCGTCCAGTATCCTGGAACCGCCGCGACTGAACAGTGCTACATCCAGTTTTAGTCGCCCGTCCAGGGTGTCGATGAGCGCCATGCCTCGAAAAAACAGGTCCCTAGCGCGCTCGACCTCGAAGGCCATCATGTCGCGAAACTGGGGATTGAACTCCCGAGCGGCGAGCATTTCTTCGGTATAGCCGAAGCGCTCCATATCATCCACCGGAAGGTACACCCGGCCCATCTCGTGGTCACGGGCGACGTCTTGCCAAAAGTTGGTGAGCTGCAGCGCTGTGCATGTATGGTCTGACAGCGCTTGGCGTTCCTCATCACGGTATCCGAACAAGTAGAGCACGAGATGGCCAACCGGATTCGCGGAGTGTTGGCAGTAGCGCTCCAAGTCTTCGTAGGTCTGGTGCCGGGTGACTGTTTGGTCCATGCGGTTTGCTTCGACCAACATCCGGAATGGCTCTATCGGGATGTCGAAATCGCGTATTGTTTGTTGCAGCGCGACCATGAATGGATGGCTCGGGGTGCCGTCGTAGCAACGCTCCAGGTCCGCCTCCCAGGCGTCGAGGGCGTCCATCCGGTTGCCTTCATACTCATCGCCAAGGTCGTCGACACCGCGGCAGTATGCGTATATGGCGTACATGTGGGGACGCTTGTCCTGGGGAAGCAACCACGACCCGACCGTGAAGTTCTCGTAGTGGGTCTGCGCCAGCAAGGCGCATCGGGCATAGGCCTGTTCGACGGTGACGCCGCTCTCGCTGCCCGAGGCGAGCCCCTTCACGGGGCTACACCCCCATTAACTGTACGAGGATCTCTCTGGGGTTGGGTGACTCTTCATCGAGCTCGACCACGAACAGGCGTTGAAACTGGCCAAGGGCCAAAGCGCCGTCGATCACGGGGATGGTCTCGCTTGAGCCGAGGATCAGGTGGCGGCAGTGCGAGTGGCCGTTTGGACACTCGTCTTCGTGCATGTTCACGGTGCGCACAGCGAAGTCATTGTGGCTGTAGTTCGCGCTCCTCGGCGAAAAGGTCTCGAGAAGCTTGCTCAAGTCTTGCAGTAGGAGCGGTTCGTTCTCTTGAATCGTGATGGCGGCCGTCGTGTGTTTAGAGAACACAAGGCAGAAGCCATTTTGGATTCCGGACTCTCGAACGTAACCTGCAACCGTGTCCGTAACGTCGATAAACTCTGGCTCAGTAGTCGACTCCACGGGCATCGTGAAGACGCAAGTACTGATTGAGGCCTCGCTCACTTTCATTCCCATTCCTCTCCCGCGCGTCACTGCGCCGGCCCGGGCACCTGCTCGGCTTGGCGTACACCAATGGTCTTGCTCTTTTGCACACGCCATACTACCAGGCTGCCCGATGGCCGCATATAATATACACTGTTCGTCAAACTCGCCCCACCCCTCCAGCAACCTCCGATGAATAGCCTCTGCGCGATCCGCCCAATATACGTGTGCGGTATCTACCCAGAGCCATCAGCGGCCAGTAGCTGCGGTACATGTGATAGTTAATCATGAATCCGGCCGAAAGCCCCTCGCTCTGATATCTAGGGTCGTCCTGAGATGGGTTGCGCTCGAGACGTTGCCCCACACCGTATCCCGGAAACCCTGTACCCGTAAAGTAGGCCTCGTCCCAGGAGCCCCTGTTTTGCTGGGTCTCGACGAGATGACGCACACCGCGCTCGGCCGCCGCACTGCCCTCATCACCAGCCGCGATTAGGGCCAGGAGTGCCCACGCCGTCTGGGAGGGCGTGCTCGGCCCACGACCTCTGGCGCAGCGCGGGTCCTTCCCAACGCCATAGCGCTCCCACAATTCTTCGGACAGCAAATCGCTGACCGACTGCGTGTGCTTGTCGCCGATGAGGTAGCACGGCTCCCGCCACCCCATTGTCGTATACGTTGGGTTGGACCAGGCGGTGCAATCGTAGTCACGATTTCCCCTGAGAAATTCCAGGTAGAGAGGGTTGTTGTAGAAGCGTATCTTCCTTCTTGGGTCCAGGACATTCTTGAACACGCGACGAGCGTTCTTTCGCGATATGAAAAGCTCCTGGTTTGGCACCGCGTCGAACTTGTAGCCCGGCGAGACGTTGCACCCCTCGATACCCATCTCCGTAAGCATCGTGAACATCGAAACCAGATCCTCTTCGTCGCTACCGTTAAAGACAGTCGTGTTGGTGGTTACCCTGTACCCCTGCTCTATGCCAGCCTTAATAGCACGGACAGCGATCTTGAAGACGCCCTTGCGGTACACGGACGTGTCATGGGCCTCCTCCATCCCGTCCAGGTGCACCACGAACGCGAAATATTTTGACGCTGGTATCCGCTTCATCACGCGCTCCATCAGGAGCGCGTTGGTACAAAGGTATACGAACCGCTTTTTCGCGACAATCTCGTCGATCTCCGGATGGAGCGTCGGCTCGCCGCCAGCGATGGATACGATAGGGGCCCCCGACTCCTCGACTGCGGCGATACACTGGTCCACAGTGAGCATTTTGTCGATAACCGGCTCGTACTCACGGATCCGGCCACAGCCCTCGCATGCAAGGTTGCACTTCTCAAGAGGTTCGAGCATCGTGACGAGCGGGAACCGCTTGTGTCTCGTGATCTTGTTCTTGGCTATGTACCACCCCAGGCGAACCGCCATCTCCAGTGGCCTTGTCATCCTCCACCTCCCTGGCCGCTGCCGGCCATCACAACAACCTGCTATCGGGCCACCCGTTGACCCCGAGAGAGCGCTAAAATCCCGTCTAGCGTGAGACGCTCGACAGGCCCTAGTGCTCCCTGACCAAAAGGAAATTCGCTATCTCTTTGATGTCCTTCATCGCTTGCGGGTCCAGCTCGACGGCTGACAGCGCGTCGATTGCCCGCTCGCAGTGTTCAGATGCCAGGTCCTCGGCGTATTTCCTCGCCCCGGCTCCCTCCATGATCTCCAGGGCAGTGGCAACGTCCTTATCATCCACAGTTTCTTGGCCGTAGATTCGGCGGAGGGTATCGCCGTCCTTGCCCTTGGCCTCCGACATGGCGTATACGACAGGGAAGGTGTTTTTCTTACGACGGAGATCTGCGCCGACCGGTTTCCCGGTAGACGACTCATCGCCCCAGACCCCTAGCAGATCGTCGCGCACCTGGAAAACCAGGCCAAGAGACTCGCCACACTGTCGGAACGCCTCCACGATTGCGGGATCGCGAGTACCGACAGTGGCGCCTATGACCAGCGAACACCTGATCAGGGCACCGGTCTTGCGCGCGATCATTCCCATGTAGTCGGGGAGGGTGATGTCGGTGCGACCCTCGAAGTGGAGGTCCATGTATTGGCCCTCGATCATCTCCAGG
>Ga0209403_10000925_pt1 | contig 40034 bp, 35 predicted proteins | sample ArcticOcean_MG_C_8_FD_187440 | JGI IMG/M metagenome (GOLD analysis project Ga0209403, IMG submission 187440) | Marine microbial communities from western Arctic Ocean - ArcticOcean_MG_CB11_86 (SPAdes) (version 2) | ecosystem: Environmental > Aquatic > Marine > Oceanic | place: Arctic Ocean...
CACCCCTGGATGGATTCAGGCCGGGCTTCCGGTCTCGACCGGCATGGACGCCTAACGGATGCCCGACACCCCAAAAATGTTGGTCGTCGGCTCAGTGGCCTACGACAGTGTCGATACGCCCACGGGTAAAAATCACGACCAACTCGGCGGATCGGCCACCTTCTTTTCGGTGGCGTCCAGTTACTTCACGGACGTCGCCGTGGTAGCGGTTGTGGGTGAAGATTTTGACCTGGGCGACCGTGAAATGCTGTCAGATCGCGGGATCGATACCTCAGGGTTGGTGCAGGTTGACGGGAAGACGTTTCGATGGACCGGAAGTTACCGGGAGGATCTGAACAGCGCCGTAACGCTGGACACGCAGTTGAACGTCTTCGCTGATTTCGCGCCTGAGCTCGGCGACGCCCACACAGACCTGCCTTTCCTATTTCTGGCCAACATCGATCCCAACCTCCAGTCATCTGTCCTATCCCAGATGACCACGCGCCCCAAGATGGTGGCGTGCGACACCATGAACCTGTGGATAGACATCGCACGCCCGGCATTGGTCTCCTTGATAGAGAACGTCGACGTGCTTTTGATCAATGAGGCCGAGTGTCTTCAACTTACCGGCTGTAACAGCGTCGCTCTGGCGGCTGCGGGCCTATTGGAGAACGGACTTCGCGCGGTCGTAATCAAACGTGGCGAGTACGGAGCGGTGGTGTTCCATAACAATTTCACGTTCGCAGTTCCAGCCTACCCACTGGTGACCGTGGTCGACCCAACGGGCGCCGGAGATTCGTTTGCCGGAGGTTTCCTTGGTTACCTGTCGTCGATAGACGATACCGGCGACGATGCGATCCGCCGCGCCTCAGTAGTTGGGTCCGTGATGGCGTCGTTCGCAGTCGAGAGCTACGGGCTCGAGAGACTTCGCGCCCTGTCCGCATCGGATATCAACGCCCGATTCGATGCGTTCGTCCAACTAACTCGGTTTCACCCGCTCGGTGGCGGCCAGGGCTTACCGATCCGGGCTCAGTTCAACAACTGATCAGCTAACCCTCTGCGGGCGGTATGCAAATCGCCTGCAGAGGCTGGTATATGTCGCATCGGGACACTTTGTTCGGCTTCTCTATTCGATGAGAGCTTGTGCACCCGAATTCGATCCACACCTTTCTCCCGCACCACCACAGGATCAATAGTCAGAATCCGGCTGCACACCATGTGATAGTACGGCCCCCCTCGTCATGATTTATAGCGCGTCCACCCTCCGATGTGACCTTCGCGCATCGTGTTTTGGCAGTTGCATGTTTACATAACGATATGTTTATATATAACCCTATTTGAGTAACGAAGCGATGCTTCGCGGCGTCCTCAGGAGGACTCGGTGACTGAACAGATCCTTTCCGACATCCTTAATATCAAACTTGCACGCGAGGGAGAACTCCGCACTGAATGGGCCGAGCGAGAGATGCCCGTACTTCGAAGCATCCGTAAACGGTTTGAACGTGAGCAGCCCCTGAAGGGGATGCGCATCACTGGCTGCCTGCACATCACCAGCGAGACTGCCAACCTGGTCACAACGCTGGTTGCGGGGGGCGCAGAAGTCACGATGTGTGCAAGCAACCCGCTCAGCACGCAGGACGATGTTGCCGCCTACCTGGTGTCCCAGGGCGTATCGACCTTCGCCATCAAGGGCGAGGACGCAGCCACTTACAACGCCCACATCACATCCGGCCTGGACGCCAAGCCTCACATGACGATGGACGATGGTGCCGACCTTGTTGCCGAGCTCCACACAACGCGGACCGAACTTCTCGACGGGATCATCGGTGGCATGGAAGAGACGACCACGGGCGTGATTCGCCTGAAAGCTCTCGCCGGCGAGGGCAAACTCCGCTTCCCCGTTATCGCAGTGAACGACTCCGACACGAAGCACATGTTCGACAACCGCTACGGCACGGGACAGAGCACCCTAGACGGAATCGTCCGGGCGACCAACGTCCTGTTGACCGGCAAGACTATTGTGACCATCGGATACGGCTGGTGTGGTCGCGGTTTTGCGGACCGGGCCAAGGGCATGGGTGCACACACCGTAGTGTGTGAGGTAGACCCGGTACGGGCGCTCGAGGCCGTGATGGACGGTCACCGAGTTATGCCGATGAACGAGGCCTCCAAAATCGGCGACATCTTCCTCACGGTCACCGGCGGGAAGCATGCAATCGCTGGCAGCCACTTTGACCTCATGAAGGACGGCGCAATCGTCGCCAACTCTGGCCATTTCAACGTCGAGATCGACGTCGACGGGCTTGAGGCACGCGCTGAGACGAAGCGACAGGTCCGGACTTTCGTCGAGGAGTACACGCTCGAAGACGGACGCCGGATTAACCTCCTAGCCGAGGGTCGACTGGTCAACCTGGGCGCAGCTGAGGGACACCCCTCAAGCGTGATGGACATGAGCTTTGCCAACCAGGCACTGGCCGCTGAATACATCATCGCCAACCGAGACACGTTGACACCTGGCGTGCACACCCTTCCGAAAGACCTTGACGCCGATATCGCGCGAATCAAGCTGAACTCGATCGGTATGCCGATCGACACGTTAACGGAAGAACAGGCCGTGTACCTAGCGAGCTGGGAACTGGGTACCGCCTAGGTTTAGAAATGCGCGTATTTTCACGCGAAGATCAAAGATCACATCACGGCTTCGTTTCGAGTTCACCAGCACACAGTCGTCTGTAATGTCAGGATGATGGGGCCGCAATTCGGATTGGCGAGTGAGTTTGGACACCAGATAACAATTGGACAACGCTCCGAGACCCCCTACCCCACCGTTATGAATGTGGGCAGGATCACCATCAGGGCTATCCCGGTATCGGTCACGGCGGTGTAATCATGTGTCTGATGTATGAGACCATGGCGAATATCCGGCGGTACTCTGGCGACGCGGAAACAAAACAATCAGGATTCCTGAGAAATTTCACAGCCGTCGGGAGCGCCCGAGGCAACCGGAATGCCCGGCACTAGCGAAGGAAATATGAATGGCACCTAGTACGTATCTGGTTACATCCGAGTCCGTGACGGAAGGGCACCCGGATAAGCTTTGCGACCAGGTCTCTGACGGCGTATTGGACGCCATCTTCGAGCAGGACCCGAATGCGCGTGTCGCATGCGAAACAGCCTGCACAACCGGCGTGATGTTCGTATTTGGTGAAATCACGACCACCGCGTATGTGGACATCACCGCCGTCGCCCGGGAAGTAATACGAGACATCGGCTATACCTCATCCGACCTGGGGTTCGATTCCGAATCTGCCGGCGTGATGGTATCGATCAAAGAGCAGTCGCCTGACATCAGAGATGGTGTCGATACCGCTCTTGAAGTACGGGGTGAAGCAGGCGCCAAAGAGGTTGGCGCAGGTGACCAGGGGATGATGATCGGGTACGCGGTACGGGAGACTCCCGAACTGATGCCTCTGCCGATCGCTCTTGCACACCGCATCACACGGCAGATGGCCACTGAGCGGAAGAACGGAAACCTCCTATACCTCCGGCCGGACGGCAAGTCACAAGTGACAATCGAGTACAACGCCGACAACACCGTGAAGCGCGTGCACACTGTCCTGATGAGTACACAGCACGATCCAGATGTGTCACAGGAGACGATCAATCGCGATCTAACGTTGCTCGCGAACCACGTCATTCCATCAGACCTACTGGATGCTGACACGAAATTCTTCGTGAACCCGTCAGGTCGATTTGTCCTCGGCGGTCCGGCCGCTGACGCCGGACTGACCGGCCGGAAGATCATCGTTGACACCTACGGAGGCAGCGCCCGCCACGGCGGTGGGGCATTCTCCGGCAAGGACCCGACGAAGGTAGACCGGTCCGCCGCTTATGCAGCCCGCTGGGTCGCCAAGAATCTTGTTGCCGCCGGCGTTGCGGACCGACTTGAGGTTCAGGTGTCGTATGCCATCGGCGTCGCACAGCCGATCTCGATTTCGGTCGAGACCTATGACACAGGCAAGGTGGACAACGCTCGCATCGTGGAGCTCATAGAAGAGCACTTTGACCTGCGACCGCAGGCGATCATTGACACGCTTCAACTACGGCGTCCGATCTTCAGGCAAACAGCGGCGTACGGCCACTTCGGTCGCGACGATCTGAACCTTCCCTGGGAACAGCTCGACAAAGTAGACGTCTTAAAGGCGGCAATCGCCTAGTCGTACGGTTCAGACCGACATGCACTAACGTATGGGGCGTGCCTTTGGGGGCACGCCTCTTTTTCTTGAACCTATCAACATCCTCGAACCGGAGACCTGAGAACCCTGATGCCTTCAGAGATCAATTTCGGGACGGACGGCTGGCGGGCGATAATCGCCGACCAGTTTACCTTTGCGAACGTCCAGAAAGCGGCGCAGGGCCTAGCCGGAGAGATGCTGGCATCCGGGACCGCTAAGGCCGGGGCCATGATCGCGTGGGATACCCGGTTTGGGTCGGAGAGGTTCGCCATCGCAACGGCGGAGGTCCTGGCGGGCAATGGCATCCGATGCGTGTTGGCAACACGGCCAGCACCAACACCCGCTGCGAGTTTCTCGGTGATCTCCCACAAGGCTGGTGGCGGTGTGATGATCACGGCGAGCCACAACTCGGCCTCGTACAACGGGTTCAAGGTCAAATCAGACCGGGGCGGTAGCGCGCCACCGGACATGGTGGCGCGCATCGAGGCGGAGATCGAGCGCATCGAGTCCGGTGAGGTTGTTGTACAACATGTCTCACTCGACGAAGCACAACGTACCGGGCTGCTTGAACGGTTTGATCCTACCGCCCCGTACCTAGAGCAACTCGGGCATGTGGTGGACCTCGAGCCCATCAAACAGGCCCGGTTGAAGATAGTCGTTGAATCAATGCACGGCTCGGGAGGCGGACTGTTTCCGCGCCTTTTGTCCGGCGGAAATCTGGAGATCATAGAACTCCACGGAGAGCCGAATCCTGCGTTCCCGGGCTTTGTACAGCCAGAGCCAATCGAGGCCAACCTCAGGGCGTTACAGGCTGCCGTGACGGAGAATGGCGCAGATGCGGGGATAGCCTTTGATGGTGACGCCGATCGTGTGGGGCTTGTAGACGAGAACGGCCGCTACATTTCCACCCTTGAGGGCTTCTCCTTACTGGCGCACCACCTTTTGGAGCGCCGGGGGCAACAAGGTACGGTAGTCTCCACGATCACAATGAGTTCGATGATCGACCGGCTCGGTGAGGCTTACGGGATCGACACACAGCGTACGGCGGTCGGCTTCAAGTATGTCGGTCCGAAGATGCTCGAGACCAACGCCATCATCGGGGGCGAGGAAAGCGGCGGCTACGCATTCAGAGGCCATGTCCCGGAGCGGGATGGCCTGTTGAGTGGGCTGATATTTCTGGAGGCCATGGTCAGTTCCCAAAAGCGCCCATCGGAGTTACTAACAGATCTGTTAGCTATCACCGGACCCCACAGCTTCCGTCGGGTGGACGTGCAGTTTCCTGAGGATCAACGCTCAGCACTTCAGAACTTAATCGAAACGGTTGAACCCGGGACTCTTAGCGGGATGGAGATCGAACGATCTGACCGGCTGGACGGCGTCAAGTATTTCCTCGAGGGTGGAGGATGGGGCATCGTACGTATGTCCGGCACCGAGCCATTATTGCGGATGTACGCAGAAGCTCAGGATGTCGAAACTGTTGATCGTGTCCTTGAAGACTTGACTGTGACTCTCGGACTCTAAGGACCGGGCGCTGTCCAACCAATCACACTTACGGGTCGGACTGACCTCAAGGGTTATCGGTGAACGTGATGAGGAATGCAATCAACTTGATGGCCGTTTCCAGTCCAGTTATCCCTGGTTGCCCCGTTTGGGATGGCGAGTCGTACCAGACTGTCCTTCCTATGTGCTGTTTGGGATCGCCGATCTGGTTAGGGAGACAACGTCCGATACGTGTTCCCATCGATACGCCGTTGTCCAACAGTCCCCAAAAGGTTAATCGGTGAAAAGTCCTGTCGAAATCGTGACGCTACCACGTGCGCACATTCGGCTAACACAAAGACGAATACCTCGTAAAAATTCACATCCGCGATTATTGGGAACGCCGCCAGCAACCGATATACTTTGGGGATGCGGCCGTAGTCGGTCGTGCAGTCCGTTCCCGGATCGTTCAGTGGTAGGACAGGGGACTTTGAATCCTCAAACCTAGGTTCGAATCCTAGTCCGGGAACCAAACACACATGATTTTGCGTATAGACGAAAGTCCCGTCCGCCCATGGATCTGGCTCCTCGCCTGCGTGTCCCTGGCCTGAAGTGACGAATACCAAGACCATGTGGGGTCAGGACCATCACAATTGGATATGACGCGAAAAGACCACAGCGATAAAGCTGTGGTCTTTTCATATACGGTCTTCTTGTCCCGGGACTGCTACGCGTCGTTCTCCGCTGTGGCTCCGGGGATGGCTTCACCGGCATCGAAACGATCTTTTGCGTCTCCGTACAGGTGGCAGGAAACCCAGTGACGCGTCTCTTCTTCCGTTTGGCCCGGCGCCCACTGTTCACAAACATCACCAATTTTCACCGGGCAACGTGGGTTAAACGTGCAGCCAGAAGGCGGGTCTACCGGAGACGGGACTTCGCCAGGGAGGATGATCTCCTCACGTTCAATGTCCGGATGGGACGGAAGCGCGGCGGAGATCAAAGCCTGTGTGTACGGGTGAAGTGGGTTAGAGAAAAGCGGTTCTGAATCACCGATCTCTTTAATACTACCCAGGTACATCACGGCGGTCGTGTGGCACATGTACCGAACCGTCGCCAGGTTGTGAGCGATCATCAGGTAGGCGAGGTTGTGCTCTTTTTGCAGGTCCACAAGAAGGTTCAGGATCTGTGCCCGAATGGACACATCCAGAGCAGAAACCGGCTCGTCAAGAACCATAACTTCCGGGTTCAAGGCAAGCGCTCGGGCAACGCCGATGCGCTGCCGTTGTCCGCCGGAGAACTCGTGTGGATACAAGTTCGCCTGATAAGCGTTAAGGCCCACCTCTTCAAGAACTTCACTGACCCGTGTGTGGATCTCGCCCTTGGTCATCTTGGTAACGATCTGGAGAGGCTCAGAAACGATGGCCCGGACGCGCATCCGGGGGTTTAGAGAGGACCACGGGTCCTGAAAGACCGCCTGCACGTTCTTGCGATAGTCTCGCTTGGCCGCACGGCTCATCTTGGTGAAATCTTCTCCCTTGAAGAAGATTTGTCCCGCGGTCGGCTTTTCGAGACCGAGTAGCAATTTTGCCGTCGTGCTCTTGCCGCACCCGGACTCACCAACAAGACCAACTGTCTCTCCCGCACGAACGACGACGTCAATACCGTCTACCGCTTTGAGAGTTGGCTTATTCCCGAATCCCAGAAAACCACCGGCAAGCTCAAAATGCTTGGCCAGACCTCTGGTCTCAAGAATTACTTCAGCATTATCGTCGAGAGGCTGAATTCCCTCTTTTTGCTGAATCTGTTCCTGAATTGTCGTCATCGCACCTGTATCCGTAAAAGGTTTAGTCAAACATCGCTCGTCAGAACTCATCGAGCGCTAACGAGTACACCCGCTTATCGCGGACTGCTAGTCGGCAACCGCTTCAGCTTCTTCGGGTTGTTCCTCCGTGGCGGTGTTCACGGAAACAGACTGTGCAGCAGCCAATTCTTCCGGATCTGCTTTGGAGATGTCAAAGTCCAAGAGCTTCCAACAACTCGCTGTGTGATCCTTGTCGATCTGGACGCGAACTGGATATGCATCGCGGCAGACATCCTGCGCGTACTCACATCGTGGGGCAAATGGGCAACCCGGAGGCAGGTCGAAGAGGGGTGGCGGTTGCCCCTCAATTGAGTAAAGCCGCTGTGTCCGTTCTTCGAGCTTCGGCACCGATGCCAGCAATGCCTCGGAGTAGGGATGGGAAGGCTCGTTGAATATCTGACGCACATCACCGGTCTCAACGATCCGTCCGGCGTACATGACAGCAACACGGTCGCACATCTTGGCGACGATCCCGAAGTCATGTGTGATGAAAATGATTCCAACACCGGTCTCCGCCTGAATCTCCTTCAGGAGGCGCAGGTAACCGGCCTGAATCGTCACATCCAACGCGGTCGTTGGCTCGTCCGCTATGAGAACGATCGGGGCGCAGGAGATGCTGATGGCTCCAACAACCCTCTGGCGCATTCCACCGGAAAGTTGGTGAGGGAAGTCCTTCATCCGGCTTTCAGCCGCCGGGATTCTCACCTGTCGCAGGGAGTGGATGATCTTATCGACCAGTGACTGACCTTTCAGATTCTGGTGAATCCGAATAGCCTCTCCGACCTGGTTCTCGATGTTGAACACGGGATTGAGCGCCGTCATCGGGTCCTGAAGAATCATCCCGACCTTGGAGCCGCGTATTTTGGCCATTTCGCCGTCGGAAAGGTCCAGGACATTCTGCCCGTCGAGAATCACTTCCCCGCCAACAATGTATCCGGGGGGTGAAGGAATAAGTCTCATGATCGAGAGTGCCGTCACCGACTTCCCTGACCCTGATTCACCCACTACTCCGAGCGTCTCCCCTCGTTTCACATGGTAGGAGACTCCATCTACGGCCTTCACTGTGCCGTAACTGGTCTGAAAATAGGTCCTCAGATTTCTCAGCTCCAGAATGACATCATCCTGGACCGTACTGGGACCAAATCCATCCCTGTCCGCGTCTTCGCGGTCCGAGTAATCTCCGCTCTCTGGGCGATCTTGTAGGCCTGTTTCGGGCGAGTCGACCATCCTCGGCTCCTCTTAGCTCAACCGGAGGTTAAAGTGCGGACCACTTCGCCCCCGGCGTTGGGCCGTCAATACCGGTCCCAACTGTGCGTTGCACGACCCAAAAGGTCGTTACTTTTAAGTCGTAATACGAAGGCACTCACTCGTGTGCCCCTCAGGTTCCGGCGAAGTATAGCAGTGGTCGATACGGCGCGCATAGCCAGCCGCGTAGATCCCCTTCAGGCCCGCCGTAATCTACCGGCAAACATCAACGCAAGAACCGCCAAGATTAACAATCCTATCCCGTTCACACTGAGCGCCCAACCTACGGAGTACACCTCTGCGATCAGTCCCAGTTCAAGGCTCCCCGCCCACCCGAATCCGATCGCAAAAATCCAGCCTCCCATGGCACGACCGCGCATGTCGTCCGGGACGTTTTCCATCAGAAGAGTCCACTGCAAAGCGTCGAAAGAAGACGCCATAATCCCTACAACGGCGACTATAAGCAATGACATGGGGAACAATTCCGATATTCCAAGTGAGATCAACCCGACGCCGTATACGAAAATTATGGCAATCGCAAGAAGGCCCTTACGACCGAAGTCGGAAAGTGCCGTGATGAGCACCGAACCTACCAGGCCACCAATCGCCGCCATCGCCGTCAACGCTCCCAGACCCGTCGCGCCGACCCCAAGTACATCCTCGGCCAATGACGGCATTACGGTTTGGAATGTAAACCCGAGAACCTCAACAATCATGGCGAATATAAGCAGCGTAGCCACGATCGGGATGCCGAGCAGTACCCTTATCCCACCAAATGTACTGCTGATAAAACCACCAACCGCCCTGAGTCCGTGCGAGGTACCGCGCACACCAAGACCCGGCTGAACAACCACCACGCGACTAACTGCAAAACCCCCGATAGCAAACGCCAGGGCGGCAATTACAAAAACGATGCCGGGGCCTGCCGATTCGATCAATAGTCCACCGGTTAGCGCCCCAATCGCGCCGACGGCACGTGTGGCGACAGACATCATTGCAACACCGTTTGACGCGTTTCGCCTCCCGACAACGTCAACGGCGAGCGCCTGTGTCGCTGGCAACTCGAACGCGGCGGTAATCCCAGCCAGGCCAACAAGCATCATCACCGCCCAGATGAGCGAATCAGATTGGGTGACGAGAAGCCACATCCCAACTGCTACCGAAACTTTCAATCCGGCTGCGATCATCAGAACTTTACGGCGTGAGTACCGATCAACAATCGCGCCACCGACCGGACCGAATATAAGGTTGGGAGCGCTCCTCACTGCAAAAGATACCGCCGTAAGGAAAACCGATCCGGTCTGATCTAGGACAAACCAGCTGATGGTTAGCCGCTGCATCCAATTTCCGAACCCGATCAGGAGTCCGACGGTCCAGAGCCACCTAAACGCGTTGTTATGCAGTGAACGTAGTGGGCCTGAGTGCACCGGTATTGGTGGCGACTGTTCGGAATTTGTACCGGTTTGCATCACAGCTCACTACTTCATTCACGACACTTGACCCGGGGCGGTTAAGCTCCACGCCTCTCCGAGGGTCCCTCTTCGATTATCGACTCCGGAATAAGCCTAACGCACAACACATGCGTGGCCGGATTTGGAGAGCGGCCACGCATGTGTTGTTTTTACAGAGATAGAGATACGGAGAAAAATCCTGGTGCCTACCCGGAATTTTAAGTCAGTCCCAGATCCTTCTCTATTTCGGTAAGGGCCTCGTCGATAACACTGACCATAAAGTCGATCTCGTCTTTATTTATAGACAGCGGGGGACAGATGCTAATCAAGTCTCCCGCCCGGAAGCTAACAAGATTGCGCTCGTACAAAGCCGGCGGAAGTTTCTTGGCAAGAGCCGCGCTGGCCGGGAAGGAAACCTTCGTCTCGCGGTCGCTTACAAGCTCCACAGCAGCAATCAGCCCCATACCACCCCGGACATCCCCAACCGACGGGTGTTCGTACAGTTTTTGTAGTTGCTCGTACAGGTAAGTACCCATCCGATCAGAGTTCCCAACCAGGTCCTCACGCTTGAAGATCTCAAGGTTCTTCAGGGCGGCTGCGCTGGACACCGGGTGGCCTCCAAAGGTGATCAGGTGCTTGAAGGTACGGCTGTCATCCCCGATAAAGGTATCGGCAACCTTCTTGGTCGCGATGGCGGCTCCAAGCGGAAGGTACCCACTGGTAATCGCCTTGGCGACCGTCGTGATGTCCGGCTGAATGCCAAAACGCTCTGTCCCAAACCAGGTACCGAGACGGCCGAATCCGTTAATGACCTCATCCGCTATCAGCACTATGTCGTAAGTGTCGGCAATCTCGCGGAGGCGATGCCAGTACTCGGGCGGCGGAATGTGGATGCCGGTAGCAGCCGAAACAGGCTCAGCGATGATCGCAGCAACGGTGTCCGGGCCCTGGTGCTTGATAATCGTTTCGAACTCGTTGGCGACGGCAATCGCCTCGTCCACCGGATTATCGTGGTAGGTCGGCCTATACGAGTTGTAATTGGTTACGTGGTACGTGCCCGGCATCGTCGGCCCCATGGTATCCGCGGCCGGACTTCCACCCAAACTGACAGCCATCGCCGTCCCGCCGTGGTAGGAGTTACGGCGAGAGATCACTTTGTAGGCACCCTGATTACCGGTCAGCATGCGGTACTTCTTGGCCATCTTGACAGCGGTCTCAACCGCTTCGGAACCACCGCTGACGAAGAACATACGTGCGTTCTTGTCCGGATAAAGATCGCTGACAACACCGGACAGCTTGATGGTGGAGGGAACGATTGAACCGGCGGGCGGTGAGTCGATGGCAATCATCTGCGCGTAAGCAGCATCTGCGATTTCGGTTCGGCCGTATCCAGCGGATTTGTACCAGAGGCCCGCCATGCCATCGAGAAGCCGATTGCCATCGATATCCGTCACCCAGACGCCTTGACCCTTAACGAATATCTTGAGGGCGCCATCCCGCCAGTCAGCAGTCTGCATGGCGTGCATGAACAGATGCTCCCCAGCGGTCTGTCGAAGGTTTTCTATCTGTTCTCCAGTGAAGGTCTCTGTGGTCATTAAAGTGGCTCTCCGGTCCGGCATAGATTGGGTAAATTGCGGCTGGCCTACATTGCGCGTCAGTTTACGACCGCGCAGCTAGGCGGTCCATAGTCAGGTAATAAATTGAACATACTCTCAGGTTGCGCTCCCTTCCCCACCTAATACAATCCACTCGGCGCCACACTTTCAGGGGTGTCCGAAAACAGCAGCCAAATTCCGAAAGAGGTCCCGGATATGACCGTCAATATCGCCACCGTATATGAGCGATCCAAAAGTCCCGGACCCCAGCCAAACGGCCTGCAGGCCGCAGAAGATGGCCTCTGGTACATCGACCAGCGGAACGACAAGGTGTACAAGTTGGACTGGGACTCCGGCGATGAAATCCTGTCGTTCCAGACCACGACGGAGCACGCCAGCGGTATCACCATCGGCGATGGCTTCGTATGGGTTTCATCTACATTTGGCCTGACGATCCACAAGATCGATATGAAGACCGGCAAGACCGTCCAGGAGCTCCCGACGCCGGGAGTGGGACAGGTCGCCTTCTCTCCTCTTGGCACGGCCGCTCGTGACTCAGGCGCCCACGGACTTGAGTGGCGTGATGGAAAGCTATGGGTCGCCGTCCCGCCGTCACAGATGATCTATCAGGTAGACCCGTCCAACGGCGAGGTTCTGCACGAGATCAAGGCCCCGGGCCTGCGCGTGCACGGCATCGCATTTGATGAAGACGGCAATCTATGGTCGGCCGACACCGCATCGGGCGTCGTGTCCCTGCTGGATGTTTCGGACGGCCGTGTCCTGAACTACATCAGAGTCCCGTGGCCGACAGAGGTCCACGGACTGACTATCGATTCCGCTGGAAAGCTCTGGTACTGCGATGCAGAGACGATGGGAATAGGACTACTCGGTCGCTAAGCCCTTCTGGGCCGTTATTTGGGCCTGAGTTGATTTCGAGATAAGCCTTTAAGCGGCGGGCGTTGCGTTTTTTGCGCAGCGCCTGCCGTTTGATTTGGAGCACGTTTATCGCTATTTCGAGTCAGGTGATCGGCGGCGGCGGTTCCGAGTTCCAGGAAGACTGGTGTGAGGGGCCGATAGGGCCGGTCGCCGCGAGGGGCCATGCCAGTTTTCGGATAGCGCCCCATCGGCCCGGGAACCGTAGCCAAGTGAATGGGTCGTCGCCCTCTATCGCGGGCTGGTCGTTGATCTCCAACAGCACCAGATCGTCAGCGGTGTTCCAGATCGGTCCTCTATCCGATGTACGGTCCCCGGCTTTCGGCCACGCCTGTTTATGGACACCAGCGGCCGCATAACTCGCGGGGCTCCCGAGCGCCGAATAGACGATTGGGTTCCCGCCGGGCGTCAACTGAAGGATCGGGCCGATCTCTGCCTCGGTATCAGGAACCGCCCACCCACCGTTGTTCTGACCGTGGGCGGATAAGTAGGCAGCGATCAGGCGTAGTTCGCGGGTGTTAGTGACACGAACGGTTACGTGCTCCCAGTCGCCCTCGTGCGTGATATGCCGGCCTTCTCGGCCGTTGAACGGGTAGAAGAACCAGTACCTGGAGATCGAATGCAGCGGGATCGTCAGGCGCAGACCTCGCATTCACGTAACAGGGCGCACTCAGACGCCCGCCATTGGGCTGAAATCCGTGTCTTGTGTTCTGTTGATTCGGCCCGCCCGGGATATCCAGAAACAAGTCTGCCCTACCGCGTTCCTCGGATCCGTAGTTGCCCAGATTCTCGGGCGTCACACGCCCAACCGGCAACAGCTCTTCAGCCCTTTTTAAAAGTCCGCGCCAGCGCCGTAGACGCGTTCGTTCCAGGTACCACTCGACCGATGAAGGACGATGCGGGTCATCAGGGTGTAGCCGAACCTCCGGGGCGAATCTCGGAAGCGCCGCAACCACATCAAAAGCCGGGGCTGGCATGGCGTCCCTGTCTGAAATACATCAGGTCTATCGAGCGGCCTCAGAAGTTCACGACCTTGCGCGTCTCAGGTTCCGATACTTGGTCCGCTATCGCAGTACGCCCGGAGCGTCTCGATAGCAGACAGCACGGCGAGGTGGCTGGTGCGGGGATTACGGACGTGTGGTTGATTCACCAGTTTGAACGTGAATTCACCGAACTCACCTCGGGCGTGAATCTCATGGACGTTACCGGGAGAGGCTGGGTCCGCAATCACCTTCACTATGGTCCGTTTTGGGCCGATGCCGGCAATGCTCAGGGTCGCAGCGACATTCACATTCGCAGGGAACAACGCTACTGCATCGCGAGCCGGGCCTTCGTAGAGGACAGTCGGTTCTGTGATTTCGACGTCTTCCCATTTCGCAAATCCGGGCGCGCCGGAGAAAGCTTGTGGAGTTTTTGTGGACGTCAGCGTGACGCGCTCGAGCAGGTCGCGGACTGAGCGAAGTGCATCGATGCCGCCCAGCGCTCCAGAGGGAATGACAATTTCGCACCCGTTTTCCGCGGCGAGGCTGATCAGGCGATCAAATAACTCCGTATCCGCGAGCGCACCGGAGCTAAGGATGAACAGCGAACGGCCAGCGGACAGAACAGTCTCTCCGTAAGCGGCAATGGCTGCGGGCGCTGCGCACTCGACCACAAGTGACACATCTTGTACGGCCAGGAGTTCGTCCACGGTCCGGCATGTTGTGGGCCGTGGGTCCAGTTTTTCGGCCAGGTGGCCGGCCGTCTCTGGATCTTCATCAAAAACGGCGATGACACGTGCGTTTTGAACCACTCGATCGGATACCGCGAGCGCGACTTCTCCACCCATCGTGCCGCATCCAAGAAGGCCAATGCCGACGCGTTCATCCATTTGGGCGAGATCGTTCCTTTCAGGCAGCTTCAGGCCGTTTTTCAGTAATTCAAGACGTCGTCGCACGTTTACTTGAACGAACCGGGGTTAAACTCAGTCGTCCTCGCCCTGACCTTGATAATGCCCTGTGTTCAGGTTCTTTTCAGCGGTCTGGACCGGGTCAATGTAGCAGGAGAACGGTTCCGGGATATCTGGGATGGGGCACGCATTGGTCCTTCGAGATCGACATATTCACTCTCGGGTTCATCCCAAATTAGTCCCGAAAATATTTAGAGGAGCAAAGTCGAGTGGCGGCATCACCAATCAGCGGAAAAGTGCAGACGGTGCTCGGGCCTGTCGATCCAGAGACGTTAGGGGCCACCATCACGCATGAGCATTTGCTAATCGACTTCACCGTGGTGTTTCAACCGCCAAACAACCCCGATGAAGCAGGTATGTCGGAAGAAGAGCTTTCGCTCACGAACCTTGGCTGGATCCGGCACAACTGGAACAGCTCGCTGGACAACCTGACCCTACTGGATGAAGAGGTCGCCACGGCGGAGGCCAGCCATTACTTCGGGGCCGGCGGCCGAACCATGGTCGATGTCACAAGCAACGGCCTCGGGAGAGACCCGCTTGCGCTGGCACGCATCAGCAAGGCGACCGGGCTGAACGTCGTGATGGGCGGCGGGCACTACATCGGTAGCACACACCCGGCCGAGTTCGAGACGACAACAGCCGAGGGAATCGCCGAAACGATCATCCGCGACATTGAACAGGGGGTCGACGGCACCGGAATTAAAACCGGGATCATCGGCGAAGTCGGCGTCTCCGCACCATGGAATGAGTCCGAGCACAAGACGGTACAGGCGGCGGTAATCGCTCAGATCCAAACCGGCGCTCCCTTGCTGATTCACCCGGGACGAGACGAAGATTTGCCGCTTCAGATTCTGAAGGCCATCGAGGATTGGGGTGGGAATATGGCCAACACCGTCATGGGCCACATCGAACGAACTATCTACAACCGGGACGCTCTAAAACGCGTTGCTGAGACGGGGGCGTTCCTGAACCTTGACCTGTTCGGCCACGACTCCTCGTACTACCCGCTTGCACCCAGTTCATACATGCCGAACGATGCCCAGCGCTTGGACCAGATCGAATTTCTGATCTTCCAGGGCCATGTGGGCCAGATTCTGCTGGCGCACGATGTGTGCTCCAAGCATCGGCTGAAGGAGTACGGAGGCCACGGCTGGGATCACATCATCTCCCGCGTCGTTCCGCAGATGCTGGCGAGAGGAATCAGCCGTGAGCACGTAGACCAGATGCTTGTGGACAACCCGAAACGCATGCTGACGTTCGCCTGACCAGTGATATTGGGCCGTGGAAAAGGGTCCAATCCGAGTGCTACTGAGTAAAATTTAGTGCTGCCTGGGAATGACAGAATTTCGGCCGGCACGTTTCAATTTGGATCACGCGATCTATGAATGAACTGGAGACAATCGTTTGACGCAGGGCCTATTGCCAGGAATTCGGCGTTCGACCGCGACAGTGACAGGCATGGGATTTTTGATGCTACTTTTCGTGGCCTGTTCAAGCGGCGGCAATGAACCGATAGTCAATGATCAGGCTCCGCTGAACGATATTTTCCTGTTCGTAATCTCTTCCGACGCAGCGATTGGCGAGAACCGGTTGCCCTTCGCACTCCGCCGCGCAGACGGAGGGAAAGTTGATGTGGCTTCGACCGCTGTCACGATGACGTACGAGAAGCGCGGTTCGGGCGCCGTAATCACAGCCCCTGAGCCGACGTTCAGAAAGTGGCCCGTCGGCGGCGGTATCTTCACCACAACGGTCGAATATGACAGTGCCGGGATCTGGGATTTCACCGCGAACATCACACTGCCTGATGGCACCCAAGACACTGCAGACGCGACGACGCTTGTGAAAGAGGCGTCAGCCACGCCCGCAATCGGGTCAGCAGCCCCTGTGATTACAACCAAGATCGGGGCGACCCCGGAAGAATTAGCACTCATTACGAGTGATTCCACCCCAATCTCCGAGATGTACGCGGTCAGTTTTGATGACGCACTCAAAACCGGCGATCCGGTGATCATAAGCTTCAGCACTCCAGCCTGGTGCACGTCGGAGACCTGCGGCCCACAGCTCGATATGGTTGATCAGGTCCGCCAGAACCACATCGGCGAGGCCGCGTTTATCCACGTCGAGTTGTTTGACAACCCGGACGTTATGCGTGAGAGCGGCGATCCGTTACTCGGTGTTGAGACCCCAGCGGTGGGGCCGTGGAACTTGCCATCCGAGCCATGGACATTCGTCATCGACGGCAATGGCCTTATCGCAGCCAAGTTTGAGGCGTTCACGACATCGGACGAGCTTGAAGAAGCGCTGGTGCAGGTGCTGACAGGCGGCTAAAGCCTGACTGGGTGGTTCGGACATCAATCGGTAATAGCGCTGATGATCAGATCACCGTTTTCTTCGAAATATTCGACTCGAATTGATTGACCCATCGTCGCGTGCTCTTGAAGATGCGAAGGAGTTTGCCCAACAAACCCACGCGCCTCAAATTGCCATATGACTCCATCGGCATCTACGAGCTCGAGCTCAGCCAACGTCGTGATAGACGAAGGCACGACGTTCGTGACCTGGCCAACCACAAACCAGTATCCGTCCCCCGAACGGCAGGCCGCTAATAGCGATATCGACAACACTGCAACCACGGTCAATACGGACTGCGCGAGCCGCCGGTGTGCTATCCCCAACTAACTCGACACTGCATCCGCTATCAGCTGTTCCAATCGCTCCAGAAGAGCGTCGGATTCATCCAGGATGTCACGGTCACGCGGCTCTTCTCCGAGCGAGTGTGCCTCTTCAATATCGGCGCGTGCGAGTGCGAAATCCTGAAACACGTCCATGTAGAGAGTTGCGCGATCAAGATATGGCTCCGCACTGACAGGCGAGTATTCAATAGCGAGATTGAAGTCGCCGAGCGCGAGATCGTAGCTTCCGATCTGAAAGAGGAATCGGCCTCGCCACCAGTATGCCGGGCCTTCATCCGGAGCGAGCTCCACGCCTTCATTGAACATCTCCAATGCGTCCGCCGCACGTCCGGCTCCACTCAGGATTCTTCCCAGCACGATCACCGAATTCGGGTCCGAAGGGTCAAGAATCTGCGCCTGAACTGCGTCCTGGTTTGCGCCGAGGATGTCTCCGACAGTCATGTTGGCGACGGCCCGTCCGGCGTATGCGCTGGCGAGATCAGGTTTGAGCTGGATCGCCCTGTCCAAATCCGAAATCGCTTCGGCCGATTTTCCCTGAGCCATGAGAGCACTCGCTCGGCCTTCCCAACCACGAGCAAATTGCGGTTCGATCTCGATCACGACCGAGAACTGCCGTTCCGCCTGTACATAGTCGCCACGATTCAGATATGAGTGTGCCCTGGCGTAATTACGAACGTTCTCGTTTGTGCTGGGTGGCTCCGGGGTAGCACTCGGCTCGGGCGTAGTTGTGGTGGGTTCCGATGTCGTCGCTGATTCAGGCTTGGCCATCGCGGTAACTCCGGGCGGTTCCGATGTGTAATCGGACTCGTCAGAAACCTCACCATCCCCGCTCGAACAAGCGACCAGTGCGATCAATCCAACGGCGCTGAACATCACCAGCCACCTGCAGACCTTGAGTCTCATACGTTTTTTCTGGCACCTATTCATTCTCTGGACACTGTCACCTTTCGTGATGTCCACGAATCCGCACCGAGATTATGTACCCGGAACATAAATCAGGGTTATGTTGTCTCGCCGTAGTTAGAAGTTCAATATGTCCTGTCCGCAAAAGTCGCTTGCCTCTCAGCGGTATGACGCTGAACATATCCCGTCAATAACGGTTCTTTGAGATCAACCATTGGAAGCCGTCTCTGGAAAGGTTTTACGAACACATGTCCCGTACGGGTTTGATTTGCTAATAGACCTTCATTGCCACACCATCGAGCGTTCCGACGATAGCACCGCATCTGCGCTCGATCTGGCGCACAAAGCACAGGAAATGGGACTCGATGGAATTTGCCTGACCGATCACGATACCTTCTGGCCCGCGGACGAGGTAAAACGGATCTCAGATAAGGCCGAAATTCTTGTGCTGGCCGGTGTGGAGATCAACACCGACGGCGGGCATGCGCTAGTGTTCGGGTTGGAGGAGTACATTTTCGGGATGCACAGGCCAGCTTTTTTACGGGAACAGGTTGATCGGGTAAACGGCGCAATGTTGATGGCGCACCCTTACCGCCGCTCACTTCCATGGGGCGTCAACCCCGGGACAAAAAGCTACGACGAAGCACTCGAGCGCGCTATCAAGGGCGAATTCATTCAGGTGGTCGACGGCGCAGAGGTGATCAACGGGCGAGCAACCGAGATCCAGAACGAGTTCGCACGGTTGTTGCTGAATGCCGTCGGCACACCAAAATTGTCCAACAGCGATACGCACACTGTCGAGGGAATCGGTCATGTCGCAACCGAGTTCGAGCGAGAGGTCTACGACATCCCCGGCCTGATCGTAGAACTCCAAACCGGGCGTTTCCGTCCCTGGTCCGCCCCGGGATGGGTCGCCAGCGGAATGAACTCCACGAACACTCCCTCCACTAAACCCAGCTAACGCAACCCGACAAGGCGGGCGACGACCATCTCCAGCGCCACCCTGTCTCTAACCTCGCCAGATTTGTAGCTGAGGTCTGCCTCGCCAAGGCTGCGGTGTGCTTCCGCCAGGTATTCGTGGCTGAAGCGAACGGCCTGTGCCAGCGTTTTACGCAACGGGAACTGGGCTTTCAGCCCAATCCGGTTGCCTATCTCCCCCTCATCAACGCCGCGCTCACGCAGGTGCCTGGCGACGATCAGCATACGCGTCTGGCGGGTCAACATTGTGAGGATGTACTGCACGCTCGCGCCATCATCGAGTAACTGATAAAGCGCCCTCATCGCCACGCCCGGGCGTCGCTCAAGGATGGCGTCCACGGCGGCAAATATGTTGGCCTCTCGGGCACGTGGGACCATCATCTCTACATCATCCGGTTGGATCACACGATCGCCGACATAAAGCGAAAGTTTCCGGATCTCCTGATCAAGAAGACGAAGGTTTGGGCCGATAAGATCGTTAAGCCTTGCGATGGCTGAGGGCGAGGCCTGAACTCCCTCCGACATTACACGCGCCCTGATCCAGTCCGCTATCTGATTACGACCCGGCGTGGAGTAGACGGAAATATTCAGCGTGTCGGACGACTTGAGGGCACGGATCGCGCCGCCGTTGTCCTTCAATTTTTTTTCCTTTGCCTCCGCTGGGAATGCGTCGATAAACACCAACTCAGTAGTGTCCGGTAGCCCGACCAACATTTCGCCAAACTTGTCCCATCCAGAGGTGGACATCTGTGCGGCCCCTGCATCTGCCCTAACGCGGGCGGCTTTGGTTGTATCAAGCCGCCTAAGTAGTCCCCGCACGAGCACGATACGGTGGTCAGCCAGAAACGGCACAGTACGTGCCGCCGCTTCCACTTCGCCTGGTTTGAAGTTACGTCCTTCAAACTCTATCGTGTTTGATTCGGCCGCATCCTCCCCCAGCGACGCGCGAATCTCCCGCACCGATTCGTCGATGCCAAATTCATTGTCGCCGTGGAATATGCGTATCAATGGGAAGGATCCCCACGTGAGATAAGAGAATCTGGGTCAGATAAACTGGCGGGAGACGATTTCGTTACGATCAGGTTCAACCACCAATCAACTTTTACCCCATGCGCACACTTCTGCTCATCAGGTACTTTCCATTAATCCTGTCGGCCGTTCGGCTGACGTGGGGGTTGTTTCTGGACCGTCGGGTTGGCATCAAAATCAAGTTACTGCCGATCCTTGCGATCATCTACGTCCTGTCGCCGTTGGACCTGTTACCGGACATCATACCGGTGGTCGGGTGGGTGGACGACCTGATCGTGGCAGGCGGCCTGCTGCTCTTGTTCTTCATCCTGGCTCCACACGATGTGGTGCTCGAACGAATCCGTGGGGAAGGTAACGCTGATCGAGATGAACCACCCGACGAGAAGGGACAGACCATTGATGGCACGTTCCGATACGCGGACGAAGATCCACCTCAATAGCGACGACGGACAATACTCCGGTCACTTTTAAGTTTCCCGTTGTCAGACGCCCGCGAACGGCCATAATTAACACTCCAAAGAAATATGGCGACCCAATGGGTCGGGACGAGGTATTGCACACTTAATGCGCATCGGGATCATCGGCTTGCCGGCAAGCGGTAAAACAACGCTTTTTAACGCGCTCACCCGCGGGCGCGCTGCGACAGGTTTCGCCGCCGGCAGGGGAGCGAATCTCGGGGTTGCGCACGTTCCAGACAATCGCCTCGACGCCCTGACGGAGTTATACAAGCCACAACGCACCGTGCCCGCGGAGGTCACCTACGTGGACTTGCCGGGACCGTCCGAGTACGACGGTCCAAAAGGTGGGATGTTTGCCGGGGAGGCGCTGACGCAGTTGCAGACGGTGGACGCCGTGCTGGTTGTCGTGCGCGGATTTGAAGACGCCTCCGTGCCGCACGTCAAAGGCGGGACCGACTGGCAGCGGGACGTGTCCGATATCGCATTCGACCTGCTATTCGCCGATATCGCCCTGCTGGATCGGCGGATCGAGCGGCTGACCAAGGACATAAAGGGTGCGAATCAGGCTGATCGGGTACGCATAAATAACGACATCGAATCGTTGCGGCATCTCCAGTCAGAACTTGAAGAAGGCACACCCCTAAGGGCCAGAGAGTTCACGGAGCAGGAGCGTGGCGCGGTGCGCGACACCTTCCTATTGTCCGCCCTGCCCTTCCTTGTGGCCGTCAATATTGGTGAGGGCGACATCCCGACTTCTGACCAGATGTCGTCCGAAGCCTCAGAAGCTGTAGGCAGTCAGAAGTCGGGCGCGGTCGCAGTCTGCGCCTCTCTTGAAGCTGAACTGGCAGGGATGGACGCAGTTGAGGAGGCAGACTTCCGGGAATCTATGGAAGCCGGGGAGTCTGGTCTGTCCCGCATCATCAATCTGTCATACGAAGTTCTCGGCCTGATTTCGTTCCTGACCGTAGGCGAGGATGAGGTGCGCGCATGGACGGTGGAGCGGGACACTCCTGCGGCCGTTGCCGCGGGGCGAATCCACTCGGACATCGAACGCGGCTTCATCCGAGGCGAGGTAGTCGCCTACGATGACCTTCTCAAATGTGGCAGTCAGGCGGAAGCGCGCACGCGAGGATTACTTCGGTCTGAGGGACGTGAGTACTTGATGCAGGATGGCGACACAGTCAATTTCCTGTTCTCGGTATAACGATCACAATCGGCCGCAACCCATTCCAGCGATGTGGAGCAACAGGGCAATACAGGAGATGGAACTAAATGGCGCCTGAAGAACTTGGACGGATCGAGAAGCCGGATGCATCGGCTGTGATCGGCAAACGCAAGGTTTATCTCGTCACAATGGTTTCGCCTTTGCCGGGCGCACCCGAGGGATTCACCAGCCGACTGAAAAACTACTGGGATGCCATCAACACCAACGTCTCACAATTAGAGGCGCGTGCGGGGATGGTCAACCGAATATTCCACGAGGCCGTATCTGTATCCGGCGATCTTGGTCTGAATCTGGTCTCGCAGGTGAATCAGCCGGCATGGTCGATGGTGAAGAATCGGATGGATTCAGGCGCGACCCTTGAGGCGTTCGACAACGACGACCTTTTCTCCCAGATCGTGGATTGGTCCCGCTGCATGCAGGTCGGGCTTTCGAGCCAGGCAGTGGCCGACGTTATACAGGAGAAGTACACAGCAGCTGCCGAAGCACGCTTTGAAGGAATGTCGAAAGCCCTGGAGGAGAAAATTGGTGACGCCGAGGCCGCCATCGTGATCGTCTCCTCGGCTCGAAGCATAAAGATGCCGGAGGGCGCCGAGCAGTTCAACGTGATGCCACCGGAACTCGACGAGCTGGTGCGTTGGACCCGTGCAGCAAGTGAACAGGCGATGGCCGAGGCGCAACGGGCACAGGAAGCCGTCGCCGCGGGTGAGGATCCACATGCAGGTCACGATCATTCACAAGGCGAGCCGGAGAACGGCGGAACTGGGCTATGGACTCCGGGATCCGCGTAAGTCCAGCCGGGACGCCGGAATCACAAACCGCCACGGGCGGTTCGAGTGGTCTATCACTTTACGTCCATATCCCGTTTTGCGAGACGAAGTGCCACTACTGCGATTTCAATACCTACGCCGGTATCGAGGCATTAATCCCCGGCTACCTGACCGCGCTTGAGACGGAGATTCGTTTCTGGGGACGCGGGCTTTCCAGACCCAAAGTCTCGACGGTCTTCTTCGGCGGTGGGACTCCGTCTTACGTCCCGATAGAGGGCATCGAGGCAATCTGTGCCGCCATATTTGAAGCGTTCGATGTGAATGATGGCGCCGAGGTAACGCTGGAGTCGAATCCGGGCGATTACTCACGGCGTGACCTGACCCGATACATCGACGCCGGTATTAACCGGCTGAGCATCGGCGTGCAGAGCCTCGACGATGGACTGCTGAAATCACTAAGCCGGCGTCACGACGCGGAAACGGCCATCGGCGCGTACCGGTCAGCACGGGAAGCCGGTTTTGAAAACATCAACCTGGATCTAATGTTCGGGCTCTCGGACCAGACCATTGAACAGTGGCGATACTCGGTGGATCGTGTAATCGCTCTTCGACCCGAGCATTTATCGTTATACGCGCTCACGCTGGAGCCAGGCACTCCACTCGACGCAATGGTGAAGAGTGGCGAGGTCGCAGACCCGGATCCAGACCTCGCCGCCGATATGTATTTGTACGCGGAATCTGCGCTTGGCGATGCCGGCTTTGATCACTACGAAATTTCCAACTGGTCGCTCCCAGAGCGAGAGAGTCGGCACAACCTGGCTTACTGGCTGAATGCGCCGTATCTGGGTGTGGGGCCGGGGGCGCATTCGTATCTGCCAGATCGGCGATTCGCTGCTTTAAGATCGCCTCGTCGATACGTTGATTTGTTTGGTGGTGTTCTGCCCGAAGGGGATCCAGTGGACGCACTTTCGTCTCTGCGAATCCTAGAATCTGTTGAGCCGGTTACTGCGACGATGGAGCTTGCCGACACGATGATGATGGGGATGCGGCTCTCGAGAGGAATCCGGGCTGATGAGTTCCGAGCGCGGTTTGGAATCGACATTAGTGATGTGTTCGGGCCATTAATAGATGAACTTTCAGGAATGGGCCTGTTGGTAAGTGATGAGGTTGGGATTCGGCTGAGCGACAATGGCCACTTGCTCGGCAACGAAGTATTCGAGCGGTTCGTGACGGCATCGACAGAGGTCAATCTGCCCGGGAATTAACGGAGGAGGTTAGAAACGATTCCCTACTCCCCGTTCGCCCAGGCTTTGATGATGTGGTGCGCTATCGCGATCGGCCCCGGTACCCGGACACCGTCCCCTCCAGGGTCGGCCGTAAGGGAATAGCCCGGCGCTGACGCTATTTGGAGCGCGGCTAACACCTCGTCACGAGACACCCATCGGACGTCGGACATCTCGGCCGGGTCTATCGTGATGTCCGTAGTAATCGCCTGAGCGATGCACCCGATCATGAGAGACGACGGGAATGGCCACGGTTGTGACGAGTGGTATCGAACATCTCCGACTCGAATGCCGCCTTCTTCAAATACCTCTCGGCGTACCGCCTCTTCGATCGACTCGCCCTGGTCGATAAACCCGGCCAGAGCGGAGTAAAAGCGACTAGTACGACGTGCGCGACCCTGTCCTAGTAGGCATCGCTCGCCGTCCGTGACCGCCATGATCGCCACCGGGTCTGTGCGTGGGAAGTGGTGCGCGCCGCATGCGTCACATATCCGCTCCTTTCCACCCTTTGTGGCGTGCGTGGTCTCGCCGCAGTTCGGGCAAAACCCGTGGCGTTGGTGCCAGCCGATAACGGCCCGGGCATGCGCCATTGTTCCAGACTCTTCTCCAGACACCTCGGTTGCTACACCCCGGGCGTCCTGGAATGTCATCCCTTCCGGCAGTCCAAGAAATTTCGCCGGGTTCTCCTCGCCTCCACCATCCACGTCCGTAGCGACCTTTGCGCCGCCGGTGACGTCGATGGCGAAATGAGCAATTTCGTCCTTGATGCCAAGAAGAACCGGCACGGCGTTATCAGCCGCTTGAGCCATTATGTCGTTGTCCTGCCAGGCCAGCTTCGGATCGTCCCCTGTGGTCGCAAGCGGATTCAGCCGCCAGAACGGAAGGAACCGGGAGTTTGAATTTGAGAGGCGTTCCGCTATCCACTGGTCATCCCGACGCTCTGCGTCTGCTCGATCGAGGGGATCTCCGGCGAATATGTGAGTGAATGCCAAGCGGGATTGCCTTCCTGTTGGTTTTATGACGGATTGGAGCCTGCGGATTGTACGTCCGCTAGGGGGAAGTCGCCGTCCAGATTCTTCCGACTCCTGTGTTATCGTCGGTTTCTCTTGATTTTGGGTGCCCGCGGATAGTAGCCCGCGTGCTTTGTCACACGCCGACCCGCCCGCCTCTGATTTCCACACGAAGCTCTGAGGTAACTTCCGGCCTATGTTCGTGATCGGTACCGCTGGACACGTCGACCACGGCAAGTCGACGCTGATCGAAGCCCTAACCGGGATCGATCCCGACCGTCTACGAGAGGAAAAGGCGCGGGGGATGACCATCGAACTCGGGTTCGCATGGGTCAGGTTGCCCAGCGGCCGTGAGGTCAGCGTTGTCGATGTCCCCGGCCACGAGCGTTTCATCAAGACGATGTTGATGGGCGCGGGCGGCGTAGACCTGGCACTATTGATCGTCGCCGCCGACGAAGGCGTCATGCCCCAGACCCGTGAGCACTTGGCAATCCTCGACCTCCTGGGAATTGAGCGCTGCATAGTGACGCTTACCAAGAGCGACCTTGTAGAACCGGACTGGGTCGAACTGGTGACACTTGATATCGAAGAAACGCTACTCGGCACGTCGCTTGAAGGTTCTCCTGTTCTGCCTGTATCCGCCATTACAGGCGACGGGCTTGAAGAGCTGCTCAAGACGATAGACACAGCACTGAACGAGATGCCGGACAAACGTGACATGGGTCGTCCCCGCCTACCGGTCGATCGCTCGTTCACCATCTCAGGTTTCGGGACCGTCGTGACCGGGACGCTGGTCGACGGAACCCTTCATGTCGGACAAGAAGTCGAGCTATTACCCGATGGACTGAAGGCCCGAATCCGCGGTCTTCAGACGCACCAGACTGCTGAAGAAATCGCATTCCCCGGCACACGCGTCGCCGTCAACTTGGGTGGCGTGTCTCACGATGAAGTATCCCGTGGTGATGTGTTGACGACGCCGGGCTGGCTGTCCGCCGGAGATGCAATAGATGTGTCACTTCGGTTGATCCCAGATGCGCCCCGGTCGATCAAGCACAACGCGACCGTAACTTTCCACGCCGGCGCTGCTGAGACACCAGCCCGGATAAGGCTTCTGGCGGTGGATGAGATGTCCCCTGGTGATACAAGCTTGGCGCAAATTAAGCTGCAAGACCCGATGCCTGTAGTCAAGGACGATCCATTTGTTATCCGCGACTCCAACTACACACTCGGAGGCGGCATCGTGGTCGAGCCTCAAGCCCAGAGACACCGCCGAAAGAATCAACCGACACTTGATCGCCTTGAGATCCTGCGTCAGGGGTCGGATGCCGATGTCCTCCATAGCGCCCTCGCGTCGGTCGAACCGGCAACAGCGAAGGCGCTCGCCACGGCGGCGAATCTGGACGATGAAACTATCGGAGAGCAGCTCAAAGAACTTGTGGGCGACAGTCTTGCAGTGTCGCTTGGTGATGGCCACAATCAGGTGTTCTACTCATCCAGCGGCTGGGCACAAGTTGCTGCGACCGCCACGAGCGCCGTCATCGGATATCACGCCTCATTCCCGTTACGACAGGGCATGCCCAGGGAAGAGTTAAGGAGCCGACTTGAAATGCGGGCAGTGGTTTTCAATCTGGTGATCGATCAACTGGTCACAGAATCGACCATAAGCGATGGCGAATCTACGGTACGAATCCCGGGTCACACGCCGGAATTGAACGATGCGGAGAAGCAGGTCGCTGATGGGTATCTGAAGGGGCTCGCCGAGAATCCTTACTCGCCCCCGACCGACCGGTCAATAGACCCCGAGTTGATAGGAGCACTCGCCGAGCAGGGTGAGGTTGTGCGCGCCTCTGAAGATGTCGTTTTTCTGAAATCAGCCTACGATCAAATGCTAGATGGTGTTCGCCAACAGGCTGCCGAGAGCGGTCAGATCACCATCACGGACGTGCGTGAAATGTTTGGCACCAGCCGGAAGTACACGCTCGCCCTGCTTGAGCACCTTGATCGTCAACAGATCACGCGTCGTGTTGGCGACGAACGGGTGTTGCGATGAGCCCCGAAAACACCGACAGAAAAGATGTCTTAATTCTTAGCCTACCCTCGGCAACGCAATCCGTCTCGGCGTTCCACTCACTTTTGCGCACCACCCAGGCTGCCATACGTGAGGCGGCACAGAGTTCGCCGGAGGGGGCAGCGGCATTCACTTCTTCACCTGCGCCCCAGCTTGTGTTTCAGGTGATCGACACGTCCTCCGAAGGTATGGTGATCGAGTTCAGGTTCGCAGAGCCATCCGCCGATCACGCGCCGCACTACGTCTCGCAATTGGCGTTTACCGCCTTCATGGATGGGCTATCGACTTACATCAAATCGAGCCCGATTCGCACGCTGTGGGGCAACGTTCCGCCGCGTGGCGACGCAGCCCGACGGCCGGGCAACGAAAGCGCTCCACTGGACGAACGGATGGAACAGGTGGTCGCCGAACTGGAGCGGCTCGGCGACGTGTTTTTGCAGCTTGGCGAGCGGCGGATTTCACTGACACGCGGTGGCGTGGAAATTACGCCCTGACGCTCATTACATTTGGGCGGTTTACGCGCTTTAACTAGTATTAGGAGAGAGAATGGCTCTACGGACCAAGATCGGCCGCATCGAGATCATCGCTATCTGTGACTTCGTGCCACCCCCTGCGCCAACTACCGATCCGTTCCCAGAAGTCCCGATAGACGCATGGGAACCGTACCAAGAATCATCACTAAACACGGAAGGTCTATACCCGCGTAACTACGGCGTGTTCGTGCTGCGATCTGATGACTTCACAGCGATAGTAGACACCGGACTTGGCCCGGGACCGCATGCGGCGATGAATGGTGTCGAAGGAAAGCTTCTCGAGAATCTGGCGGGGGTCGGCGTTCAGCCATCGGACGTCGACGGCGTGATAAACACGCATATCCATCCGGACCATGTGGGCTGGAACATCGTGGACGGCAAGCCGACCTTCTCGCGAGCCCGATACACCGTATCGCGTGTGGACTGGGAGCACTGGACGAACCAGGACGACCTTCCACCGCACGTTCGAGATAACGCGCTTCCGCTGGAAGGCCTCCAGGTTCTGGACCTCGTGGAGGACGATCAGGAGATATTCGTAGGAATACGTACCCTGGGTACACCGGGACACACGCCCGGTCACCAGTCAATTTTGATCGAGTCAGACGGCGCGGCCGCGGTAATCACGGGCGACGTATTGCATACACCCGCACAACTTCAGGAACCCGGATGGTCGTTCCGGGCTGACCTGGACAAAGTAGCAGCAATTGCATCACGACAGATGCTTATCGAGAAGGCCATTACCGATAAACTCACAGTGGCCGCAGGACACCTCCAATACGATGGGAACATCGGTCACATTGTTGAGATCGAAGGGCGTCGATACTGGCAGGTGCTCGCAGATTGATTCTAGGAACGGAGTAGTCTATGGGAATCCGCCCAGCTCGCATAAAGGCCAGACAGAGGTAGGAAAGCATGACGAGATCGGCAAGAATCGGTCGCGTTGAGATCCTGAACATCGAGGATTACGCGCCCTCACCCTTTGACCCCCAGGTGTTCTTCCCGGACGTGCCGATCGATGCATGGGAGCGACATCGTGCCCACCATGCGCTGGATAAAAACGGCAAGTTCCGAGTCTCCTTTGGCATATTTGCACTCATCTCGGACAATTTCATTGTGCTGGTGGATACCGGAATAGGTCCGTCAGTGCCGGATATGTTCGGCGGCGGTGAGGGACGTCTGATGACCAACCTCAGAGAAGCCGGGATTCAGCCGAGTCAGGTAACGGCAGTGCTCAACACGCACTTGCATCCAGATCACGTCGGCTGGAACATGACGAATGGAGAACCGACCTTCCCGAACGCCCGATACTATTTTTCGGCCCGTGACTACGAACACTGGACGAGTGATAGCGTACTGGCGAACGCGCCGCATATTCCCACACAGGCACAACCACTTGAAGGTCTTGGACTGCTCGAACTAACCACGGACGGCGACGACATCGCGCCCGGTATCAAGTCGCTGGCGACGCCGGGCCATACACCCGGACATCAGTCGTTCTTGATCGAATCGGACGGCGAAAAAGGGATCGTCACGGGCGACGTGATTCATTCACGCACGCAATACACGGATCCTGAATGGTGCGCGGGCGCAGACATAGACAAGCCAACGGCCGTAGCGACCCGTAAAGCGATGATCGAACGGATCGTGTCCGAGAACCTGACAGTGGCATCAAGCCACCTCGTCGTGGACTCAAACATAGGCCACGTGGTGGAGATAGAAAACAAACGTTACTGGCAGCCACTGTAAGTGGACTGGTCCTCCCTTATCTGATATGGCCGTCAGACCGCAGAAATTCTCGTTCCCGTCTACTCCTCGGTAAGTGCTTCTCGCACCGCTGGCGCCTGAACATTCCAGCCCTTTGGTGGCCGTGGGTAGGTCTTCCAGTCAGCTGCGTTTGTGACCTCTGTCACCGTGTCCAGCACGACAAAGGTTGGTCCGTCTTCGTTCAAAATCGCCGGTAGTTCGCTAGCGAACTCCTCGACGTTGTCGAACTGGACCACCGATGCATACCCAGCGGCCTTTGCCATGCCCGGAAGATCTCCGCGTTCCTCGCTTGGAATCGGTTGCCCGCCGGTCAGAGCGTACACGTCGTTTGCCAGCAGGATGTGCACTAGGTTTTTTGGCGCCTGTTTGCCGACCGTGACAAGCGAGCCGAGGTTCATGAGTAGTGAGCCATCGCCATCAAAAATAACGACGTTCTTCTCCGGCTGGGCGAGCGCCACGCCAAGGCCGACAGATGACGCTTTGCTCATCGAACCAACCGGCAGGTAAAGATCGTCCGGCTCAGACACATCCGCAAACGCCATGATCGATGTCTCGGCCAAGAGCACGATAGCCTCCGGGTCCTCGCTCTTCACGGCCCGCATTGCGTCTCGCATCTCGATCACGGTGACATGTCCTCTTTATTCATTGGTAATATTTCAATGTCTTAAGTGGTCCGGGTGCCTGCGTAAAGTCAACTCGTGGATGAATTCTAAGTCCGCATCGGATCCCGGCGCGCGTCTCCCTCGTCCAGGTACTGTGTATTCCCTACTCGGGATGTCCGCACGATCTGGTGATACTCACTCTTGAACACTGTGCGACGCATAGTGTGGTGTTCCACGCGCACCTCAACTTCATGCTGCCCTGGCCCTCCCTCAAGCGCCTCTGTAAGCGGACGACCGTCCATGTGCTCAGCGCCTGGCAATCCCAGTAACTCAAGAACCGTCGGGGCGAGGTCAACGTTCCCAGACGGGATCTCATTCAGCAACCCGGATTTGAAACTGGGACCACCCGCGATCATCGTGTTGCACAACTCATGTGGGCTCATCGAACCGTGCTGCCCCGCTCCAGGAGCACCACCGGAGGAAAAAGCGTGACCAGGAACGCCTTGCTCGTTCTCGTCATGATTCCATGCGAACGACATCGCCAGATCAGGCGAGCGAGCGCCGTCACCGCCTGCCAAGTCCATGGGCAAGGTTCCTGCGATATTACCGGCCGCCTCCGACGAAAGTAGCGCTCCACACCAGGGCTGGATCATCAACCAACGTGCCAGGCGTTCGGCCGTAGTTGGGTCCGGTGGGTTTGTGTAGAAGATCACCGAGCCACCGTTGGGCGCAACAACCACGCCATTGTCCCCTGACGTCGGGAAACCAGCGTCCCGGACCATCGTCTCCACCGGGATCACTTCCGTGATGGTCGAGTAGCCATGGTCCGAGAGGACGATAACGTCTGTATCTTCAAGTCGTTCGGTTTCGTCCAGCCAGTCCAAGATTCGGCCGAACTCCGTATCAGCCATCAGCAACGCCTGTTTGCTTAGATCAGAGTTGACGCCGTCACGGTGCTGCGATTTGTCCGGCTCCGAGGACCATAAGAGCGTGACGTCGGGCTGACGCTCGGGAATCACGTAGTCGGTGATGATCCGGCCCGCATGTTGCACCCGGGCCGAGTTTGGGTAGGACTCGTCCGGCCAATCGCCGAATTTACCGATGATCTCTGAATGCAGATCATGCGGGAGACAGAACTCAGGATGGATGGTCGCACCGTTCGAATGCTCGGGGTGCGGGTTGTGCACGAATGCGTTGCCCGAGGTTCCGACGCCTACGGCGACATATTGCCTCCCGTAGTGCGTCAATATCTCTGCGAGGGGCGGCGAAAGCAGCACTCGCCCGTCTGATTGCTCAGACAGGCGCTTAAGGCCGGGTTCCAAAACGGGGAACAGTTCGCCCGGGTCCAATTCTCGCATCACCATTGTGTTTGCGGCGAGGCCGTGACCTCCGGGATAGCGGCCGGTAACCATGCTCGCTGCGTTGATACGTGTGACTGTTGGAAACACTGGATGATGCTTCTGAAATCGAACACCCGAGTCCGCAAATGCGGACAGGCGTGGCATGAGTTCAGGGATGACTTGAGACGGCTGCAGGCCGTCAAAAACCATCATGAATATCTGAGTCACTTGTCCTCGCTGACTGAACTAATACCCGAGTTCGTGGAGTCGTTCGTCGTTTATCCCGAAGTGGTGCGCTATCTCGTGAACCACGGTGACCTGCACTTGATAAATCAGGTCTTCCTCGTTTTCAGAGATCCTCTCAAGCGGTCGTTGGAAGATGGTGATCTTGTCCGGGAGGACCATGCCGTAGCTTTCCCGGTCGGTCAACGCCACCCCTTCATACAGCCCCAGCAGAGTGTCTCGCGGGGAGAGATGGTGGTACCGGCGCTGTTCCTCCGTAGGCCAATCCGCGGCGACGATGCCGACGTTATCCAGCCGATCCAGAAACTCACCCGGCAGGCCTTCGATTGCCTCAGCTACTAGCGCTTCAAAAATCTCTTGAGGGATCGCATACATTCTTAATCACGGCTCAGTAAACTCAACGCGACGCGCCAACCGCTTTCCGCGCTTTTTTCATAAGGTTCACGTTCTTTTTGTCCGGGCCGCCTTTTGTGAACCCCGGGACCTCCAGATACATCGGGACGTTGGCAAACGCCGGGCGTGACATCATCAACTCGAATCCGGCCGTGCCGATCTCGCCTTCACCGATGTTGTCGTGCCTGTCTACAGCAGATCCAAGTGGCCGCATCGAATCGTTGGCGTGAATGGCGCTAAGCCGATCAAGCCCAATCTCTTTGTCGAACTCCGCCAGCGTCTCGTCTAGCTTCTCGGCGTCGTTCAACTCATACCCAGCCGCCCACGCATGCTGTGTATCCAAACAGACGTGAAGGCGCTCACTACCGACCGCCTTGATGATGGCCCCGAGCTCAGAGAACTTTGAGCCGATGTGATCACCAGCGCCGGCGCTGTTCTCCAACATCAACAGGGCGTCCCCAGGCGCTGCATCAAGGACTTTCTTCACACCTTCGACAAACTGATCTAGGACAGCCTCAAATCCAACACCCCGATGGCTGGCCGGATGAAAGATGACGCCCAGTGCGGCGCAGCGTTCGGCGGTCTGCAGGTGGTTTGTCAGCGACTCTATGCTGCGCTCCACGAGCGCCTCGTCTTGTGACCCCAGTGAACACAGGTAGATGCCATGAAATACAGTCGGTCCCATACCCGCTTCTTCGGACGCCTCTTTGAACTTCTCAACGAGCACATCCTCCGGCGGCTTGAATCTCCAGGCACGAGGGGAGGATGCAAATATCTGCATCGCTTCAGCTCCTATGTCCATAGCGCGACCGACTGCCTTCGGGAGTCCGCCTGCAGCGGACACATGTGCGCCGATGTGCATCTTTGTTCCCTCTCGGCTCGAACTGCGCCGCGGTCAGCGTAGTACGGGGGTGTTATTCGTGATTCACGAAGTCCGGCCATTATGCCGCTGCGGCATCGGTGTGTGACCCGTTAATAGAAGGCGTTCCCCACTGATCTTTGAATGATCATGTCCTATATATCATTTGCGTTCAAGAAAGGGATTCCCCCTCTGCCGGAAGGGGCGGCCTATGTGCATAAAGGATGAGGGAGGTCCAACCGACGCTATCAAACGTTCAGGCTGATTGTTATGCCCCAGAACGTTTAGTCCTAACTGTCTGGTTGGCCTAGGACACTCGAGTTGAAGGCGTCTCGGCCACACCTGTGAGGGAGGACGCCGCTCGGCGCGCCTCACAGGCGGATCCTAAATCTACTTCAGGCTGACAGTTTGTGTTCTCTGAGAATGGTTCGGGATAACGCTAGCCGTACAGCGAAGCTCTCGCTAGTTCGCCTCGACCGGCCGGCGGCGTCCCAGAAAACCGCGTTCTTCCCAGAAAACCAGTACCTGCGCAGCGATGAAGATCGAGCTGTAGGTTCCAATCACCACACCGGCAAGAAGGACCAGCAAGAAGTCACGCAGCGTCTCCCCACCGAACAACAGCATCGCCACGATCACGACCGCAGTCGTGAAACTAGTCCCGAGTGACCGCATGATCGATTCATTGAGCGACTGGTTGACTACCGCCCTAAACGATCGGCCAGTGCCGACTCTGACGTTCTCACGGATACGGTCAAACACCACGATGGTGTCGTTCACGGAGTAACCAATCACAGTGAGCGTTCCGACAATAAACGATGCGTTCACCTCTGCGCCAATCACTTCGCCAAGAATGACGAACAAACCCAGGGTTAACACGACGTCGTGTGCTAGGGCGATCACAGCAGCCAACCCGTATCGGTACGCCGCAGCGACCGATCGGAAGGCCCAGAACAGGAACATAATGATGAAGATCGACGCCACCACGATCGCCTGGATCGCGTTAGAGACGGTGTCATCTGCGACGCTCTTACCGACGGTCGTAACCTCGGGACGAATTTCGCTCGCAGTCTGGTCAGGGTAGGCACGGTTCAGCGCCGCCAAAATTGCGTTCTGAGCCACTTCATTCTGGACTTCCGTCCTGATGAAGAAACTGCCGTCACCGGTACTCTGGATAAGGGCATCTCCAAATCCAGCCTCGGCGAAAATCGAACGCACATCGTCCGTGCCTACATTTTCGTCGTTTATTTGAAGCGTCGTTGAAGTTCCACCCGTGAAATCAATTCCTTCATTCAGCCCGGGACCAACCGTCAACAACAGCGCGGACGCGATCACCAAGATGGCGGACAGGCCAGCGAACCAGACTCGTTTCCCAATGAAATCGATCATCGTTCTACTCCCCTGAGCCGATCGCTCGGTCAACGCCGATCGAACCCACAGGCACGAACGAATCGATACGCCGTCCAAGAGACGTGCCGGCAATGGATCGCATGATCACTCGGCTGGCAAAGAATGCCGTAAGCATCGATACGACGACACCTATTCCAAGCGTTAGAGCAAATCCTTGGATCAGGCTGGTGCCCATTCGCTCACCGAACCAGAACAGCACGATGCACGTAATTATTGTCGATATATTTCCGTCTCTGATCGACGGCCACGCACGGTCGAAACCCGTCGTGATCGAGGCCAGTAGCGCCCGGCCCATGCGGAGTTCTTCCTTGGTGCGCTCTGCGATCAGGATATTGGCGTCAACCGCCAGACCGATCGATAAGATCAACGCCGCCACGCCAGAAAGTGTGAGCGTGACTGGCATCAACTTAAACAACGCCAATAAGACCACTGCATAGAGAATCAACGCCAGAGCGGCCACGAAGCCCGGAATTTTGTAGTACATCACCATGAACACCAGAACGAGTCCCAGGCCGATGATTCCGGCTATCACGCTCTTCCTGAGCGAGTCTGAACCGAGCGTAGCGTCCACGTTACGCTCCTGGATCAGCTCAAGGTTTACCGGGAGTGAACCCGATCGAAGCTGAATGGATACCGTGCGTGCTCGTTCAGCGGTGAAGTTGCCAAATATATAGGCGCTACCGTTACAGATCGCCGTGGATGCGGAGGGCGCCACGAGTTCTTCACCGTCAAGATAAATGGCGAGAACGTCCTGGTTCGTAGCCCGAGAAATCCTCCCGGTTACGTCACAGAATTCGTCCGAACCGTGGTCGTTAAAGCTGATGTTGACGACCGGACCAACAACTCCGGGCTGCGTGCCGGCAAAGGCATCCGTCAGATCAGAACCCTGGATGTCGATGTCCTGTTCTCCGCCACCGTAAGGCGGGTTCCAGTAAGTCTCATCGACACAACGCACTGTACGCCATTCGTCGGTGGACAGACCGTCTGGCGGCCATGCATCGCCGATGGTCGGGGGGGTCAGGGTTCCGCACTTGCGCTCCCTGAAATCGAGCTGCGCCGTCTGGCCGATCAGATGCTTGGCTTCCTGCACACCCCCACCGACCGCCCATAATTCGATCGTACCCGAGGTCACGAACACACTCAACGGGCTCAACTCATCCAGCGCTTCACGCGTTTCTTCGGTGAGCGTTGGAATGGAGTCACCGTTTTCCTTGAACTCTTGTGCCCGAACTCCATTGAGTTCAATAGACCAGAAGTTATCGATCACCTCACCCGCTGTGTCGTTGACGATCTCTACAAGGACATCTGGGAGTCCAATACCAGCCAGCGCTTCCTGTATCTGTTCAATCGTAATCTCGGGGACGATCGATACTGGGCCAACATCGACAGAGGTATCGTCGGCTGAGGGTACAGACGCCGGTTCATCCGTCTGCACGAGCGTGGTGTCACCAGCGTCGCTTCCGTCAGCGGATAGCGCCGCGGCGGGCTGCGAAACCGGCGTCGCTGAGACGTCACCGTCCGATGTTCCCGTGTTTTCGGAATCGTCGGCCGGTTCGGCCGCTACCGGAATCTCGCCAGTTTCAGGGTCGATGGCGGCGAATGAAATAACGGCCGTCACCGGAAAGTTGTCTTCCACCGACCGCCTGATAACGTCGGCCTCAGATTCGGTAATCATCGAGCCATCGGTAGCTCGAAGTGCCGGACGTAGCTCGTCCATTTTCGCGATCAGCTGGTTATCGTCAATGCTGACCTTTGTCTCTGAATGCCCGATCGCGGCAGACTGTAAAAATGCCTCAAGTTCTTCAGCGCCGACCGTGTTTCCATCAAAATCTACAGCAATCGTTGCGCCACTTAGTCCGGGCAACTGGACCAAGACGCGGTCAGCCGGGTTACCAAGCAACTGAATAGTTGGTTCGGCAAGACCAAATGAACTGACGCGCTTCTCCAAGATTTTGCGGACGCCCTCAAGGTCTTCTGCGTCTGCCGCAGAGCCATCTTCCTTGGTTGCCTTGTAAACAAGGTGGGAGCCACCTTTAAGGTCAAGGCCAAGGGACAATCCGAGAATGTTCTCTCCGTCTCCGCGATCCAGTCCCCATATTGGCGTGTTTATCTCCACCCTTGGCACTGCAAGGACGGCCACGCCCAAGGCAAACAAGATCGCGAGTAGAACCAGTCCTCTTCGGGGTCTTCTCACTCAGGGTCTCCCGCGACGCGATACTGCCCGCCCCAGAAGGCGGGCAAGTAGTTCATAGGCTTCTGCTTTTGTTTGAACGACGCCCGACGACTCAGCGTCTCGTAGCGCGCCCAGCAACCGACCGATCTCCGGTCCCGGTTGCAGACCGTAACGTTCCTGAACCTGATACCCACCGACCAGCAGGTCCTTTGCGTATCGCTTCGGTTCTGGCTTAAGGCCGCGCGAGAGTATATCACTGAGCAGTCCCAGAAATCGCTGGAATTCAGAGTCATTTAAGCGTGGTCCGCGTGCCGCCAGGTAATCACATAGATTAAGGAGGATTGTATCCACTGCCACAGGTGACACATCTCGGAAGAAACGAAAGATTGCTCTGTCGGACGGCGGAGCATGACTTGCGCTCATCTGGCCCGGCCTCATGTGCTTCTCCACCATCAGGGAAGCGTGGGCGATCGTCTGCCTGCTGCAACAGAAGCGCATCAGCAGATCTGACACCATTCGGGAGCCAAGTTTATCGTGGGCAATGAAACGGATGCGGCCGTCCGGGTGATCGGACGTCGGAGAATCCACAGATTTTGTGCCCGGTTTACCGATGTCGTGGAGCATCGCAACGATCTTGAGTACTGTCCCGCGAGTTTGGCCGTTTCCGACGATTTCCAGAAGGTAATGATCAAACTCCGTACCCCACGGCAGGTCTTTTAGCAGCGGGTCGGACGAGCGAATTTCCGGGTCGACAAGTCGGGTAGCGAACCCCAGCGCGTGTAACTGGTGCTCCATCACGGAGTAGTAGTGTTCACCCGGCTGCTCAAAATCGCGGCCAAGCGTCAGTTCCGGAATGAGCATGTCGAGGAGTCCAAGGCGATCCATCTCGCGGATACCGTATTCCGGCCGATGGCTGGCCATGATGGCGAAGAATTCGTGCATAACCCGCTCCGGGCTGGCGTCGCCGAGCAGATCTCCGTTGTCCCGGATGATGACGGCGGTATCTGCCTCGATCTCAAACTCGAGCTGTGTAGCGAAACGAATCGCCCTGAATATGCGGATAGGATCGTCAAGCAGGTTCCCTGGGCTTGTTTCCCTGACGACGCTTTGATGGAGATCGCCCATCCCGCCGTGGGGATCTATGACCACATCCTCAATATTGGCGTCAGGATCGCGCACGAGCCACTCGCCCAGAGACACGGCCATCGAGTTGATAGTGAAGTCCCGGCGTGCGAGGTCAGACTCGAGATCGCCATCGAACACTGCCAGGTCCAGCCATTTGCGTTCTTCAAAATGGTCGATAAGGCGGACAAAGCCGCGCGCTTCGTCGATCACCACAGCGCTGGCGTCGGTCTCCTCGGCCAGCTCATCCACCAGATCAAGTACCGAGGAACTTAGTAAAAGATCAATGTCGCCACGACCGGCACCGGGACGTTCCCGTCGAGCAAGAAGCCTATCTCGCACCGCACCACCAACCACATATCCCGTAATTGCGCGTGCTGACATGAAATCAGCTGCGCGGACAAGAAGGTCCTGAGGGGATGACATACGGCCGACTAGCCTTCGGAAAGCCGTTCGAGATCTTTTTCCGTGGCCTCTACGATCTTCTCGTCCTTGATATCTGCGACCCCGTCCGTCAAGTCTCCGGCGACCAGTACCCGCTTCTGTCCCCGGCTTTTCATCAAGCCCTCGTCCTCGACCTCGACCTCAAAATCGTGTTGGTGTTCGGCTTCCTCTAATTTACTAAGATCGACTAGGTCTTCATGGCTCTTGAGGTGATCCAAGTAGAGGATGCCGTCCAGATGATCGACCTCGTGTTCAAGTGCCTGGGCGAAGATCTGGTCTGCGACAAGCCTGAGCTTTGCGCCCGATTCACTAATGGCACGCGCCTTCACGCGCTTGGACCGCATGATGGTCCCCAGATACCCCGGCACGCTGAGACACCCCTCTTCAACTTCACGCTCGCCATCGCGCCGGGTAATCTCCGGGTTGATCAAAATTCTCGGGTCCTTCTCCTCCGGCAACTGGAGGACAATCAATCGTTTGAGTTCGCCAACCTGTGGAGCGGCAAGTCCTACCCCGCCAGCCTCGTACATCGTCGCCACCATATCGTGGGCCAGTTCACGTATGGCGTCATCGACCTCACGAATTTTACGCGCCTTCCTGCGCAGGACAGGGTCAGGGACGGTTCTTATCTGAAGGATTGTCATTTTGCTCAGGTGTTGCTCTTTAAGGACCGGACTGTGTACGAGTATAGATTCAGTTGGAGAGGAGCAAGTGTATCCAGCGACCTTGAAGACCTAAGACACAGAGGCGGGATCGACGTCGACTGTCCAGTCTCGGCCCAGCTGGACACGATCTAGAAGGCTTCCCGGTTGCGCTCCTTTAAGGACGATGTGCCATCGGGTCACTCCACGCATACGGAATGGATAGCTGGGGCTTGGGCCAATCACCTCCGTCCCAGTATCGCCTGATGCGATCCGTTCATCGTTCAACACCGCGGCCATCCGCTTCGCTTCTTCAAGTGCCGACGCAGGATCGTAGTGCGAGTGTCCCAGTCGAATCAGGCGCGTGAAAGGCGGGTTTGCGTGCTCAGCGCGCAGACCTATTTCCACTTCGTAAAACGCTTCGAAGTCCTGGATGGCAGCAGCCTGAACGGCGTAATGCTCGGGCTGAAAGGTCTGGATGATGGCGGAACCGCCATTCGGCCCGCGCCCCACACGCCCGGCAACCTGTGTCAGTACCTGAAACGCGCGCTCTCCGGCGCGAAAATCCGGGATGGAGAGGCCGGTGTCCGCCGAGATCACGCCAACAAGAGTTACCTCCGGAATATCCAGCCCTTTGGCGACCATCTGGGTTCCAACAAGCACTCGTGATTCCCCTTTAAGGAAATTGTCTAGCACTTCCCCGTGCGCTCTGGCAGTACGGGCGACGTCACGGTCCCAGCGCAGTACCCCAACGTCCGGAAAGCGGCGTTCGACCTCTGCCACAACTGCCTGCGTTCCACTTCCCATCGGCCGCATGTCCTCGGCGTTGCATACTAGGCACTTCACGCTGGGCCGGACACGATATCCACAGTAGTGACAAACGAGGCTATCGATTCCGTCCGGCATGTCAGACCGGTGCATGGTCAGGGACGTATCGCAGCGCCGGCATGTGCGGACTGAGCCACACTGACGGCACTGGACATAAGCCGCCGTTCCTCGCCTGTTAAGGAACAGGATCACCCGACCTCCGGCATCAAGAGACTCGCCTATTCCTGCCATGAGCGTCCTGCTGAACAACCCAGCGTTGCCGGCCCGTAGTTCCTCTCGCATATCAACGATTCTGACTCCGGCCTGTCCGGCCCTGGTGCGGGCAGGACCGTTAAAATTGGTCAGAGTCCCCATTGATCCGTCTTCAATACCCACCCGTGCAGGCAAGCGAAGTAGGTCAATCTCAGCCCGTTCGGAGCGCCTGAACGTTTCGATATCCGGGGTGGCGCTGCCAACAACTAGGACAGCGCCGTGCTCAGCGCAGAAACGTTCGGCGACCGCCCGTGCGTGGTAGCGCGGCGCGGGGTCGTGCTGCTTGTAGGTCC
>Ga0209403_10000931_pt1 | contig 39873 bp, 31 predicted proteins | sample ArcticOcean_MG_C_8_FD_187440 | JGI IMG/M metagenome (GOLD analysis project Ga0209403, IMG submission 187440) | Marine microbial communities from western Arctic Ocean - ArcticOcean_MG_CB11_86 (SPAdes) (version 2) | ecosystem: Environmental > Aquatic > Marine > Oceanic | place: Arctic Ocean...
GTTCAGTTGCTATGAAATTCAATCATTTAGGGATTCCGACAACTGAACGTTTTGAGGGTGAAATACACCTTCCAGATCTGAAAATGACGGTATCAGACCACGAGAACAACCCCTATGGGATTCAATGGATGCGCTTTTGGGTAGGTGCACCATATCCAGCGTTGGTTAAGACCATCCCACACGCTGCATTTGAAGTCGATGACCTGGAAGAGGAACTCAAAGGCGGGGATCCATCGATCTGGACGCGTGCGAGTGGAAACAGACTTAAAATTGTGGTCGCGCATCTCATCGAGGATGAGGTGGATATCGTTATCGAAAGGCTTAAGAAGTTGATGGTGTAGTCGGTCAGTTAGCCCACGCGGCACGGATGCTCGAGCGCATGATCCTGGAGACAGATACAGATCTTGTCAGGGTTTATCGGAGCGTCTCTGCTTCGGCCCATTTACGTCTGCTGAAGTTCCCGGTTAGTCCAGAAATTTGTTCAGTACATTTGAGACTATCGTTTGGATCCCTTTGTCCACTGCCAGGCTGGCGCCAAACGAGATCGATCCGGCACTGAATACACCTCCACCTCCCGGGTGGACGTAATAGGTCATGTGCGCGCCTCCCTTCCCATCCCAGTTGTAGTTGGGATCCGGATACCTGGCATCTAGGCCGGCTTTCATAGGGTCTGATGGATTGATCCCCTCAGCCAGTATCTCGATGTTGGAGGGCGACCAATCCGGGACCACCTGATCCATTTCCCATCCGCTTGCGCCATCCCCAAGCAGGCCTTCTGTCCCGATCAGATCGTTTTTCTGAAGGTCCAGCCCCTCGAAAACCCAGTGATCGGGCTTCAGCGTTCGATAGGGTGCATAGGTCATATACCCCTCGGCGATGAATCCGACGCCAATTACACTGTGTTCCGTTCGACCGAGGTTTCGCCAGAGTCCTCCTTTTTCACCGGTCTGCTCGTGCGCCCTGCCGTCCCTGCATACTTCCATTACACGCAAGTCATCGTCGAAGGTGACCTTCCAATACAAGCCGTTGCCCGAGAGATAGAGGAGATTGCCACCCGCCTGAAGGTAGGCGTCAAGGTGATCGCGCATCTGGAGCGTCCAGTATTCGCTGTGGGTGCTGATGACGAGGACGGGATACTCGCGTAACCAATCCCACCCCTGGTGGAGATCCAGATCTCCGTAGAGATCGGGCTGATAGCCCGCATCTTGCAGCCAGTCGAGTATCCACCCCTCGCCCCGTACCAAATGGCTTCGGCCTTTTGCCGCCGGTCTGGCTGAGTCCATTGGGCGATCCAGACTTGTCACACGAGGCTGGTCGGCGCAGTATGTAGAGGATCCGCCCCAACCGTTATAGGCGTTCCAGGTGTTCGTGGATGCAAGTACCGCGACCCTGGATCTTTTATCTGCGGAGGGTTTGACAACAAAGGGGATATGGAAGGACCCGCTCGCGTCCGAGAGTTCCGCCGAATAAAACGCCGGAGGTGTACCCGTTGGCACCATCCATTCGAAATCCGTCTCCCATTGACAGCCCTCCCAGGGGAGCGCCGTAAGGGATTTGAGTGACCCTTTCAGACGGTTAATGCCCTCGATTTCCTGAGATCGTTTACCCATTCGGTAGAACCGGACATCGTAATTCTCCATCGGAGTGGAGACCTTGAACTCGATCGGTTCTCCGGGAGATGCCGTCAATCTGTTGGTGAACCCCTGAATGACAGACATATCCGGTGGGGGATAAAGCGGAGGCACACACTGCAAACTGCCAGGCAGGGCACTGTCTATGATCCTGGCCTTCTCCTCCGGTGTTCTTTCAGTTGTGTTCCCCACGTCTTCCTCCTCTAGTCAAAGTTTCTTTAGCCAAGGTATCCATTTGGTTGTCACCGCAATTTGTAAGCTACCTATTCGGAGGCCAAACGGCCAACATTCAATTACCTGTTGACACCTACCGAGCCGAGACGGATATTTCAGTCGTTCGATCAGTGATTGTCCAGGCCAAAACGATCTGATCTGAACCGCGTTTCAAATGGGAAAAGGTAGACGGATTTTCAGGGAAACCTTGAAGACCGGATGAGGTAGGCCCCCGTCACCAGATCGCTTAATCATAAACCAGATGGGGATTCCATGCGTCATGCCATAAATGAGGTTTTGGAGCATCTGAACAGGATTCACAAGACTATGGACAAGCTCCGGAGGATGAGACCGAATTCCTTGACGCCCATCCAACATTACGCGACGATTTTTTCAAGATGGAAGAAGAGTTGTTAATGGCGATGGAAAAGATGGAGAAACTTACTGAAGAATAGGGAGAGCGCATTTCCCTGTTTTCAGGCTACCACGGTTGCGGAGGTTGTTCAGGGCGCTCATCTCTCCAGACAACCTGGGGTGGGAGGCTTCGGTTTTCGCTGTTGATCCCGATAGATCAACAGTGGAACAGATCAGAACGAGTCTGGGTGACGGGAGGATTTACGTTTCCGGGTTCAGGGGTCCTTGCCCTCGTGCCCTGAAAGGGCACGAGGGCAAGGACCCCTGGCTAAGAGATAGTGCCTCTTCAGGGCACGAGGGCAAGGACCCCTGGCTAGGAGATAGTGCCCCTTCAGGGCACGAGGGCAATAGATATGGAAGAGATTCTGCGATACTTTTTTGAGCGTGGATTACACCGCGATGTCAGGTGATCGGGTTCAAGCGGGATCGAGGGTCAGTGGACTCAGGGTCATGGGTGTCAGGTCCAGGGGTCCAAGGACCCCTGGCTAAGATGTTGTGCCCCTTCAAGGCGCGAGGGCAATAGATATGGAAGAGGATCTGCGATACTTTTTAGAGAATGGCTACACGGTGATTCCTGGCGCGCTGTCCGATGCTGAGGTCCAGGGGATAAATCAAGCTATCGAGGCAGACCAGGGAGCCCATCCGGATCTTTGGGAACCGAGGCCGATTGCCTCCGGGCATTTGGCGGTTGGCTGCGATGTTCCGGAACTCATGCTCCGAACGGAGGGGCTTGACGCGTTTGCGCATCACCCTTCTATTGTTCCCACGGTCAGAGGAATTCTCGGAGATGGGGCCCAACTATGCGGGATGACTTACCTGATCCGGGTGGCCTGTCCCATTGATCCTCCGGAGGATATGGCGGCAGATGATCCGCTCTGTTTGACCCAGGTCTGGCACCGTGAAGATAGCGGGAATATCGAAGGCGCAGAAATGAACGACAACTTTGCACCTGCGGTTCAGGCAATCATTTATCTTGACGATGTCGATGAGGAATCGCATTGCTTCAGCATTATCCCGGAGAGCGCGGAGACAAAACGGAACCTTCCGAAGGCAGATACTGGCAGTACGGGATGGGGTGTGGAAGGGCGGATGAGAATCGATGATGAAGAGACAGGGTATGTCGATTCGGAGCGACCGAATTGGCTGGATGGGTTTGGACGAGAAATCGTACGGCGGAAAGGCGGGGTAAACATTCACGGCCAAGCAGGATCCGCCGTACTACTGAACAACAGCAGCTGGCACTGTGGAACGATCAGACAAACGAAAAGGCAACGCCGAACGCTGCATATCAGGTATCGTCAGCCGGAGCCGGTGGAATCGCGTCACGGCCTCAAGGAGCCCTTGAAAAGTGTGGCGGAATTCAATGCGGCATTGCCCGATCGACCGGGTATCGGGAGTATGTGATATGGGGGATTTTTACGTGGACTACTGCGGCGGGCAAGTGGGGGAAGAGATGGAGTTGAAAGCTCCTCAAGACTTTTGTCAGTTCGTGGACTCTTCTGACCAGAATGTCCGGAATTCATCGGGCGTCGCGATTGAAACTGAGGAAGCCGGAAAGTCCTTCGGGTTTCGGGTTATCAGGACCTGTGCTTTGACGCGAATGGCAGAATGAAACTGGATTGCATCCTCAAAATCATCACAATCAGAGTCAATTGCCTGATTTATGATCTTGCTGTCCGGTGGGACAGATTCGAAAACATCCCTTAATGATCTTAAGGCATCGCGGGCAACGGAGCGCCCACCAAATTTCCGCAGGATGTAATAGATATTGTTGAAGCTAATTGCGGAAATATAGGTGGTGATTTCCCCTGATTCGGCAAGTGTCCAGATGGCTGCCGATGCATCATAATGGTGTTCCCTTTTCGCGAGTACGTCAAGCAGGACGTTGGTGTCCACAAACGTGATCATTTTGCAGCACCGTATCGTGTTTCAAGCGCATCTTCCAGCAGTTCTTTATCGTTTCGCCCCTCGGGCAGTTCAATGAGTCCTGTTGCCCGGCTTGTTATAGGACCTATTGCTGCCTCCGATTTTGGTTCCCGGGAAACTGCACGGACAAGCCTCACGAAGAGTGCGGAAACACTGGTATTTTTTCGAGCCGCCAGCTTTTTGACATCCGCAATGATTTCCTCTGGAGCACTCAGAGTCAGTTTTTTTGTTGCCATCTGGTTTCCTTTTGTAGAAGTATACGTGTCGAATTGGAATAATTATACGTAAGTATAGGATTTTGGCAAGTGGGATCCGTGACAATCTGGATCTTCACTCCAGGCATCGGGATCGCCAAATGGGCAGAAATGACCCTCAGGCGTGCATCACCTGTCCGCCATCGACATTGATGGTTTGACCCGTGATGTTCGCTGCTTTGTCCGAGGCGAGGTAGAGCATCATTGCGGCCATTTCTTCTGGCGTTTGCCAGTTGCCCAGCGGGGTGACCCGCTTTATTTTATCCTCCGCCCATTCGTCGTAACTCATTGTGTTTTCGGATGCAGCGCGAGTCCAGGCTTCCCACACCTGCTTGTTGATGGGAGTTTTGACCATTCCTGGAGAGATGGCGTTGGCCCGAATCTGATAGGGGGCCAGATCCCTGGCGGCGCACTGTGTGAAGTTGATCAGGCCAGCCTTCGAGGCACTGTAGGGTGGATCGGTTTGCGACCCGGTCTGGCCGGCGATAGAAGAAACGAAGCAGAATGAGCCCTGTTTGCGAGGCAGCATACAGGGCACAAATGCGTGGGCGACATTGACCGCGCCGATCAGGTTTACGCGGACGACGTCGTGCCATTCCTCCGGGTTGAGATTCCAGAATGGGAATCCAAGGGTCTTCGATTTCAGCCCGATCGACACGATCACGTGATCTATCCTGCCAGTCTTTTCCAGAATATCTTTCGCGACTTCCTGCAATCGCCCGAAATCGGTAGCGTTGACCTGATAGGCGAGGGGAGCTGGGCCAGATCCGGCATTCTCTCTGGATTCACTTTCCACCGACTCTGAAAGGTCCAGCCAGCAGACTCGGGCCCCCGATTTGGCGAATTCGATAGCGGTGGCGCGTCCAATGCCGCTTGCGGCGCCTACAACGACGGCCACCTGTCCGGTGAAATCAATGTTCATAGGATTTGCTCACTCTCAACTTCTGAAATATGGTAGAGGGTTCTGATGGAGCCTTCAAGAATGTCGACGTTGAAGAGGTCAACAGGGGTAAATTCGCAGTTCCGCAAACTCCGCGATCAGATCGAAGTGCCTATCCCTGCAAAGCAATGGAGATCCGTAAGCTATTGCGATTGTAGCAATCAAGAGATCTGCTGTTGGCAAAGTGTGCCCTGAGCGTCTCATTCTTGAACCCAGGATTCCTGCAGCTATATAGTGATCATCTGTTGTGGGCAGCATCTGCAGAAGACTCAGATTTTCTTGCAGTGGGGCCAGTTCGCGCTCCTTTGCTCCCCTCAGCAGTTCCGCCACTATTATTCCGGTGATCGATGCGTTGCCTTCCTGAACGGTGGATGCGACCATACGCTTCATTCCAGGATCACCGGAGATTCTGAAGCTTTCGATCCAGGCCGATGTATCGACAAGAACGCTCATTGTCGACCCTGCTCATGATTGTTCTCTCGTTGGATGTCGGAACCTTCAATTTCATCGTTGGTAGTACCATATTCAATGCCACCCTCCATAATGAGTTCGGCAAATTTGCGCCGGCCTTTGATGGCAAGGTATTCCTCGAGTGCCGTTGATATTGCCGGTGATTTCTTGGAAATACCCGTTAGTTTCTGAACCGCCAGGACAGTTTCATCAGAAATATCTACAGTAATCCTCATTTCAATGCTCCTTTTGATGTAAATTTACTGAAATTTTGGTGTGAATGCAAGGAGATAAAACAAGGTTTCTGCACAGATCAGGCGTTTTGGACAGGCGCCTGAAGGCGAGTTAGGACCTGGCAGGTAGATGTGCGGAGTTCGGTTTTTGGGATAGCCCTTCTCCCAAAGCCGTTGACACCCATTCGGGTCCTCTTCATATTGTGCTCAAATTTGAGTGAGCGGTAGCGAAGACATGAATCAGGAACTGTCCGTTTCAATTACTTGAGGAGCTGATCTGTGAATATATCCGCAGCGACATTCAATTGTGACATTACGCCGCCACTAGGCCATCCACTTTGCGCAGGCTGGTATCCTCCGGCGAAGGAGATCGGCGATCCGATTTTTGCCCACGGACTTATCCTAAAAGGGGATGGCGCGGACCCTGTCGTTCTGTGCGCGCTGGATTGGGCGGAGCTGAGCAACCACGACTACAATCGATGGCGAGCAGAATTGGCGGAGGCGGTGGGTACGGATGCAGAATGCGTGGCGGTTCACTGTGTCCACCAGCACGATACCCCCTGGCCCGACAGGGGTGCACAGGATCTGCTGGATGAACACAATTGCCCAGATGTCATTATGGTTGGAGACTTCTGCGAACGGGCACGATCGAATACGGCCTCAGCAGCTGCCAGGGCGCTCGGAGAACTTCAACCCTGTACACATATCTCCACAGGAGAGGCGAAAGTTGACCGTATCGCATCCAACCGGAGGATTATGGGGGACGATGGGAAGGTCTACAAGGTTCGCTATACCAAGACCCAGGATCCTGAACTGCATGCCGCACCGGAAGGTGTCATCGATCCGATGATGAAGACGATCGGGTTCTGGAATGGCGATCAGAAGATAGCGGTTCTTCACTACTATGCCGTTCATCCCACATCTTATGATGGCACAGCGATTGTCAATTCCGAGTTCGTGGGATTGGCAAGGAAGCAAAGATCCAAAGAGGACGGGGGGGTCCCGCACATTTACTTCACAGGATGCGGAGGCAATGTCGCAGCCGGTAAATACAATGATGGCAACCCGGCCAATCGAGAGATTTTCAAACAGCGTATTCTGGACGCGATGATTGCGTCCGAATCGGCTTCCGTGCGCCAGGAATTGACTGGATTGTCCTGGCAGACCCACCCCGCTTGTTTACCACCCCGAGAAGATTTGAGCGAAGCGGGTTTGTTGGAGGTGCTGAAAAGTGTTGAGAGGGGATCGGAGAAGCGCAAGAGCAAGGCCGCATTGATGCTGACCTATCTGCGTCGCTGGGAAGATCCCATTCCCATTACGAGCCTTCGGCTCAATGAGGATGTGGATATTCTTCACCTTCCCGGTGAGACCTTCATAGAATATCAGCTCTATGCCCAGGAGTTGAGACCCGATGGGTTTGTGGCCACAGCGGGTTATGGTGACCTCGGTCCAGGATATATCACCCTGGCGAAGTCATTCGATGAAGGTGGGTATGAACCGACGGACTCGTTCTGCGGCCGGGGCTCGGAAGCGGAAATGAGACTGGGGATCGAGCAGGTGCTTCGGAGATAGAGGACGCTTGTTTCCTCGGCAGCGGAAAGGTTGATATCGACTGCGAAAACTTTAGCTCCCTCGCGTGCAAAGAGCACGGCGGTTGCCTTGCCGTTTCCCCATCCGGGTCCGACGGAGCCAGCGCCTGTTACGATTGCGACTTTATCTTTCAAACGATCTGCCATGATGATCCACCCTCGTCGAGAATTGTCTAAAAGTCACGCTCTCTGCGGCATAAATCCCCGGACATCCCCAACAACCCGAACCTTGGTGCTTACCTCGTAAGGTTTTTCTGCTTCGAAAGAAGCCTTGGCCGGCACTCCCTGTAATGGCGTATAGCGGCAAATTCTGCAGAATGGTCCTTTTTCACGGGCTTTCTGTTCAACATACTCGGGAAACAGTGTCCAGAGTCTGAATGTCAGTCCCTCTTCCCTGAAATGTGTCATGGCATCCAAGCCATCCTGGCCTCGTCCATAGAAGGATTCAAAGAATATTTTGCGCGCCTTTGAAGGAAAGTGCGTTTTCGCATCCTCTCCTTCTTTCGGCTCAAATTCCCAGTACGAGAATTCATCGTGTCCATACCGATCCGCAGGCCTTGTGGTGAGCTGGAGGTCGGAAATCCTTATGGCCTTGTTCGATTCCATTATCTGTGCCAGCACACTATCCGGCGGATGGAAGTTGCCTGTTTCAGCCAGTTGATTCATTGCGTCTACCGGGAACTTAAGAATGGGATTAAGGATCCCCGGAATATGATACAAGCAGGGCTCGCCACTTTCACAGGTGTACAGAACCCCATCAGGCAGCCAGAATCTGATATGCCTCAGGCTTTCTTCACGAATGTTGTATTGCGTAAGGGCAGCCGCTTCCAGAGTTCTGGTCGGGTCAACTGCCTCTGCTATTTCTGCGATTGTTCCTTCCGCTACCGTAACGTTACTCGAGCCAAGTGCTTCTCCGCCTGCCATGCTCCTTCTCCTCACCCATTTGACATATGTTTACGCCTTAGAACTAATATTCATCAGGACTACGGGTAAGATCTTCCCTTTTGAAAAAGATCAACGAACTCCAAATGTAAGGGTGGAAAGCTTCCACCGCTCTACTCGATGACAGGACCTTGTTGTTCTATACGGGAGCGCATGTCCGTGTATTTCTTCGAGCCGTCATCAGCCCAGGCTTCGAAGCGCAGGCCCTTGAGATCGCCTTCTTCAATTCCGGTAACAGTGGAAAAGCCTTTTGAGCCCCCGAGCGATTTCTGCGAGTTGTCGAGTACGTGAAGTCGTTTTCCGTCGGGGAGATGGAAGATGCCGATGTGTTCGAGCCGCTCGAGCGGTGTGCGTTTCGCCGCAGCTTTGAGGGCCGCTTCGTCGATTTCGAGTCCGAGACCCGGTTCTTCTGGAACTCGGCAGAAACCACCCGTGACAGGGATGCGCTCCTTGACGATGTCCTCGTCGAACTGATCGTCCAGTGTCATCAGATGTGCGGTTGCCGTCGGGAGTACGGCCGCCTGATGCAGACTGAGTGCGCGCATCAGGCTTGACCCCGACTGCTGGATCAACACCTGCACGTTTGCCTTTCCGTAAGCAAATCCCTCCTCGAGCACGCGACCGATTCCTCCGCCCGTCATGTAGATATCCGCGCATCCGTGAATGACTTCGGGTATGCCTCCCAACTGGGGTACGTGCATGATCAAGGGCAGGTGCGTCTTCGCCCGGAGCTGACGCCAGCCTTCGACGTCGGACCAGGGGAGCGGATCTTCGATGAAGCCGACCACGGGATACTTTTCGAGCTGGTCGATGATGGGGCCGATCACACCCGGTGTGCGGCTGTGATTGAGATCCCAATGCAGGCGGAATCCCGGCGGCGCAACGTCCTGAGCAGCTTTCGTCTGTTCGATAATGTCATAACGCGGATCGCTGTGCATCTTGAAGATTCGATATCCCTGTTCTGCCGCGCGTTTGACTTCGCCGGCAAAGACATCAGGTGCACAGGGACGCGTCCAGGCCCCAACGGGTGCCGCGTCGCGAATTTTTTGACCCATCAACTTGTAAGCGGGTTTCTCGAGATATTTGCCCATCATATCATAAAGGGCCATACCGAGGGCGGTGCTGAGGTTGTTGTGGAGGAAGTCAAATGGACTATAGTCTACAACCCCGTCGATCTGTGCCTTGTCGATGGGCCGACCTTCCTCTTGACTCCCAAAGCCAACGATGCCATTGTCTGCGGTGACTTTCACGGCGGTGTGCTGATCGATGTCATACATGCGCAGCCGACCTGCTTCGTTGTCGTAGCGCTTGGAGAGGGGAATGGTAACCGGTATGACCTCGATGTCAGTGACTTTCATCTGGTATCCTCATCGATTTGAAGAATAAGAGTGAGAGTGGATATTTACGAGTCGTGGTCGCGATATTTAGCGCCCTACAAGGATTACGCAGGATACCCCGGAATGTCAAGTGTGGATGGGAGGGATGGAAAATGAGGGAGTTTAGGGCAAGGAGGTTGAGACCAGGGGTTTCAGACCAGGGGTTCAAGACCAGGGGTTCAAGAACCCCTGGCTAAAATATGGTGCCCCTTCAGGGCACGAAGGCAAAGGCGGGGATGGATGTTGTGATCGTTCAGGTCGAGGTCAGGGATTTGAGACCATGGAGGCTCGAGACCAGGGGTTCAAGAACCCCTGGCTAAAATATGGTGCCCCTTCAGGGCACGAAGGCAAGGGCGGGGATGGATGTTGTGATCGTTCAGGTCGAGGTCAGGGATTTGAGACCATGGGGGTTCGAGACCAGGGGTTCAAGACCAGGGGTTCAAGAACCCCTGGCTAAGATGCGGTGCCCTTTCAGGGCACGAAGGGTCAACCGCGGCCAGGAATTCCAATTATGCAGGCAAGGGATATCTAAAAAGAATTAAGTACAGGAGACAAATCATACTGAATCAACCCACACCTGATTATGAAAAGCGATATTCTGGTCTTGCCCGAGTTCGAGGAAACAACAAGCGTTCCGGGCACACGTATCCCGGGTTGACACAAACGAAAACTGCCGGCATACTAATCCAACGATATGGACCCTTGCCAGCTATTGAAGATTATTCAGTTCCCGAATATCCACGGTTACTTCGCCGACGATTGGTGCATTGGGGTTCATGGCGCCTCCATCCCGGAGTGGGAAGTTGCCTGAGATGGGGGAGACAGGACATTTTGCACTATCCGGTCAACCAACTCCTGACAGGAAGGGAACAGGACTACAAAAAATATTAAATATGAAAGGTGGGAGCATGAATGCAGATGAAAAGTACCTGTTTGACTTGAACGGATATCTTGTCATCGAGGGAGTGCTGTCGGAAGAGGAGGTGGCGCTGGCCAACAAGGCCATCGACAAGCATTTGGATCAGGGTAGCATTCGTTCTTCGGAGCAGACATTGGACGGCGGCTCCACTGCGCTGAAGGGAGAGATCGGGCGGGGTGAGCTGTTTGGCCTTCTGGAATGGGATGCACCCTGGTGCGATCCGTTCAGGAGTATGTTGACGCATCCGACGCTTATCCCATATCTCAACGATATCATCGGGCCGGGGTTCCGGGTCGATCACCAGATGATCATGCTCTGGATGGACAAAGGAGCCGAGGGGTTTATTTTCCATGGTTCGTCCGGGCCCGGCTTCGATCCGAATCAATATTACATTTTCAAGAATGACAGGATGCACAACGGTCTGACGGTTGTTTCCTTCCAGCTTACGGATGTGAATCCAGGCGATGGGGGATTGATCGTCATACCGGGCAGCCACAAGAGCAACTACCCCTGCCCACCAGAGATGAAACGATATGAGAAGCACCAGGATCACGTTCGACAGGTGGTCTGCAAGGCGGGAGACGTGGTGATTTTTACTGAGGCGGTTACCCATGGAACTCTGCCGTGGACTGCCGACCATCCGCGAAGGTCAACGCTGACGCGATATACCGCCGGGAATATGGCTTACGTTCCCGTGAAGCCAGCGCCTGAGTGGGCGAATGAGCGACAAAAGGCGGCTATGGAACCGCCGTATCACAACCGGTTGAACAGGCCCTTGCTGGAGGAGTAAGCAGGTGGCAGAAATCCTTTGCGACGACGCCAGCCAATCCCGTATCTGCACGTAGCCAAAAGACCTATGCTTAAACCGTTTACGATTTAAAACACCTTTGAGAGGAAATCACATGCCACTGCAGAAGAAGGGAAGCCGATTTGTTACGGCTGAAATGAGAAGGAATGCCCTGGTCAATGCCGACCGGTTCGGTTGGGGGCGGGAGTTACAGGAAAAGGCGATTGAAGAGGCAGCGCCTTGGTTGGCGCAATCCGATGAGGATCTGTGGGATACGGTGACGGCGCAGGAGCTTCCCAGGACGATCTATACGAATGCGGGGCTGATGTACGGAACTGCAATTGCACAATGTTCGAACTGCGGTGAGGCCGCGTCCATAAAGCACGGCAGGAGTTTCTGGGTCGTGGACGCCGCAAAGCCCTGGAAGACGACCTGTCTGGAATGCGGGGAGGTTTATCCCAAGAACGACTTCGGCGCATTTTATGCCTCGGCGCTGGACGAAAAAGGGATGTTCCGAAGGGAACTCGGGGACCGGTCGCTTCTGGTCAATCCGGAAAGTCCAGGCTCCCAAGTGTATGTGGATGACGGATACGGGATGGTGGACGAGAAGGGGCTGATTCATCATCCTATTGCCTATTACAATTTCGAATTCATCTGGCGGCAGCAGGTGCAAGCGGGTGTCCAGAAGCTCTCCCGGGCGTTTACTTTGACCGATGACCGGACGTACGCTCACAAGGCCGCCGTTCTTCTGGACAGGATCGCCGATGTGTATCCAGAGATGGACTTCAAGCCTCTGGCAGACCTGGGATTTCACCACAGTCACGGCGGCACTGGAGAAGGCCGGATCGAAGGCTGTATCTGGGAGACCTTTGTGGTGCAACGGCTGGCCGAAGGGTATGATGTCATCTTTGACGGCATTCAAGGTGACGTGGAACTGGTGGCGTTCTGTTCGGGGATGGCGAATCGATTCGATTCGGGAGACAAGGAGAGCATCGACGCCATTTGTGAGCACATCCACCGAAACTTCCTGCTGGAAGGGCTGGCTTCCGTAAAGGATACGCGGATACGAGGCAACACGGGGATGACCCAGTGCTCGCTCGCCGGTACGGCCATAGCCCTCGATGATCCGGTACTGACACCGGAGTGGCTCAACTGGATGTTCGATCCCGAATACCCCAGCCCGGATTACGGCAAGAAGGACCCCGTGAACTGGGTGCTTACGGATGGACTCGACAGGGACGGTATGGGCGGGGAGTGCGGCAGTTACGGTTTCATCTGGTCTCGGCATATGCGGGACCTGGCCCAGATGCTGAAGAAGTATCCGGAGTATACCGGGCACGATCTCAAGGCCGAATACCCGAAGCTGAAGCAGGCGTATCTGATCGAGTCCCGGTTGAATGTCCTCGACGGTATGGTTCCGAACACCGGAGACAGCGGCTCGGTCGGATCCTGGGGACGGGGGGGCAGTGGGGCCGTGTACGCAGAGGCCTACAAGATCTACCAGGATCCTGAGTTTGCCAGGATGGCGTGGCGAGAGCACGAGGTCCATGGGTCGGATCTTCGTCTTGCGTCTGATGTGTTCGAGGTCGATCCGGACGTGTTGAAGACCCGCATCCAGGCCGCGGCGCAGGATAGCCCCTTTGCGCTGAAGAGCGAGCATACGGGACGATACGGTCAGGCGCACCTGCAGACCGAGCGACCGGAGAACGGCAGAGCGGTGTTCATCCACTACGGCTATGGCAAAGGACACTCTCATCACGACAGTCTCAATATCGGGATGTTGGCCAAGAACGTGGCCATGATGCCCGATCTGGGCTACCCGGAATACGCGAGCACATGGCCGAAACGAGGCGCCTGGACTTCGAATACCATCAGTCACAACACGCTATTGATCGGGGACGGGCGCTCTGGACAGAGCCCGGGAGGAAAGATCGAGATGTTTGCCGTGGCGCCACCTCTTCGCGTGATGCAGGTTGATGCCAGGAACGCATACGAAGCGGCAGAGACCTACCGCAGAACAGTGGCGCTCGTGGATGTGGATGAGGACAACAGCTACGTGCTCGATGTCTTCCGGGCCCGCGGCGGAGAGAATCACCGGCTTTCCTGGCACGGGGCGTCTCCGAAGGCAGAGGTGGACGGTCTGGTTTTGAAAAGGCAGTCGGAAGGTACTTTCGCCGGACCTGATGTTCCCTTCGCGATGCTCTCAGGAGAGCAGGGTGATTTCTACAACGACAGCGGTTTTACCTATCTCTATGACGTGGAGAGGTCCTCCGAAGCGGTGGCGAATACCTACAGCGTAGATTGGGAGATCGAGGATATTCACGACAGGTTCAATGCGGGAGAATCGCCGCATCTGCGTCTGCACGCGATGACAGAATGCGACGAGGTAGCCCTGGCAACCGGGGATTCCCCTAGGAAGATTCAGTGTCCCAGGTATCTCATTCAGAGCCGACTTGGAGAGGACAAAGAGAGTCAGTTTGTCAATGTCCTGGAGCCGTACGACTCGGTGCCCTTCGTGTCGCAGGTTCGCACGCTGGAGATCGAGGGTTTGGCAGACGAAAATAGCGGCGCTGCGGTGTCCGTGCTGCTAGAGGACGGCCGGGAGGATTTCCTGATCAGTTGCGAAGAGCCGCAGGAAATCACTGTTGAGGGTGGGATCACCTTCAACGGGATGTTCGGTTTGATAAGGAGGAAGGGAGAGCAGGTTGTCCAGATGAGAATGGTGGGGGGAACACGGCTTTCGGTGGGTGACGTGACGCTTGTGACCGAGCAGGGTACTCTCAAGGGAAAGGTGTCAGACGTGGACGCCACCGACCCCCAGGACAACCGGGTGACACTCGATCCGCCTCTGCCGAAAGGTGTGGACCTGGCCGGCGGCACCATCCATTTCGTGAACGATTTGCCGATGGATACGAGTTACAAGATTGCGTCGGTAACGGAGGATGGGATATCGACAGGGGAGATTACCGTTGTTCGCGGTCTTCAGGAGGACGGTGAGGGCTATACCTATCTCGTGAATGTGGGGGACGAGTACGTGCTTCCGTTGGTGAGTAGTCTGGATGGGTGATGGGGGTGCCAAACCTTAGCCGGGTATCTCCGACACTTCAAGAGCAGCTACGCCCTTCATCATCTGACTGGGGCGGGTACTTGATTGTCGAGAATCCTGCAGATACCCTATTCTGCCCCCATGGTATGCCCTATCTCACAGGAAGATTACTTTGCCGAGGCGCCCTATGAAAATCACGTCCGTCGAATCTTTCAGTATTGAAATTCCCATATCAGCAGAAGAACAAACGCTTGGCTACTACCACAAATCCGCCGTTATCCGGATCCGAACGGACGAGGGCATCACGGGCTACGGCTGGTCGGGCATCGACGCGGATGCAGCCGCGGAGTTACTCCTGGGAAAAGACCCTGTCCAGGTCGAGCGTCTGGTCGCCAATGGGTTGGGCCACGACTTTTACGGTGCTGAAAATGCGCTGTGGGACATTGTCGGCAAGTCGGTCGGTCAGCCGCTGCATCGCCTGTGGGGCGGCTGCAGAAATCGGATGAAACTGTATCTCACGACGGTTTGGCCGGTCGACGCCCATCAAACTCAGGTTACGCCTGAGCAGCAGGCCGATGACATCGCTCACCTGGCCGAATTCGGCTACAAGGCATTCAAATTCCGTATCTGGCGTCCTGACCCGATGGGCGATGTCGAAACCGTTCGTCAGATCCGCTCACGACTGGGAGGTGCAGACAAAGTTGAGCTCATGCTCGATCGGACGGGTGACGCGCCAGGAGAAGACTGGGACGACGCGACGGGTTTACGCGTAGCAGACGCCCTGTACGAAGCGGGCGCTCAATGGCTAGAGGAGCCATTTGTTCGCGGCGACATTGAAAGACACGCGCGCTTGCGGGCTAAATCCAGGATTCCAATCACGGGCGGTGAGCATCAGCCCCTCGAGGTCTACGATGACTACCTCCAGGGTCAGTCCTTCGATATTATCCAGCCGCACTGCGCCAACGTGCTTCTGCATCTGAAGAAAATTGCAGGTGCGGCCGAACTCTTCGGTGTCGACTGTATCTTCCACGGTTCACACGGCATGAACCTGATCGCATCACTTCAGGTTGGTGCAACCATCCCTTCGTGCCGAATGCAGGAAATCGTGTTCACCACGCCACCAACACAGCCGACAGAAGCCTGGTCACCCCTTAACGCGCTGGTCAAAACGGAAACCCTGCTGACAGTCGAAGATGGTTATGTGAACATCCCCGATGCGCCGGGTTTGGGAATCGATGTCGATGAGGAGGCGGTGGATCGGTATCGGGTTTCGTGATGCGCGAAGAATAAGTCACAATCCGAAGGCAAGATCAACGTTGCGTATGAAGCTCGGGAATGGTTTCTAATTGTTTGCCCAAAGCCGCTTCGGCAATTTTCAGGTCGTAAGCTGCCTGCAGATTGAGCCAGTACTGGGGTGACTGGCCAAGAGCCTGGCCAAACAAGAGTGCCAACTCAGCGGTGACAGGGCGCGTGCCATTTACTACATGAGACACCCGCATTGATGAAATATCAATGGTGCGGGAGAAATGCGCTTGAGAAATACCCAACTCCCCCAGGATTTCACGCAAGAATTCTCCCGGGTGGATTGCCGGTAAACCACTTTTAACCATCACAGGCTCCTATTGGTGGTAATCAACGATTTCAACATCCAGCATATCGCCGTTTTCAAAGCGAAAACATACACGCCACTGGCTGTTGACACGAATGCTCCATTGGCCTCTACGGTCATGTTTAAGAGCTTCCAATCGATTCGAGGGCGGCAGGCGCAAGTCGTCCAATCGTGTGGCGGCATCCAATTGTGTTAGTCGCATCATTGCCCGTTTCTGGATGGTGGCAGGATAGCGCCTGGATTTGCCGGTTGTGTAGAAACGTTGGGCTTCCGTATCGGCAAATGACCGTATCATACATTTATAATAAACAAATTGTTTATGTGTGTCAAGTGGCTCAATCTTTCCCAGTCACTCAGGTCACAGACGGTTACGGCACTATGCAGAACGTGAAAAAACGGAGTGAAGGCTGGGTTCGTCTGGGGCCGTCAGCCGCTTTGACGGGAAGAGTTCAGGTGTCATTGGCATTCTGCTGCGCGGCAGGCTGGAAGGCCTACTTCCCAACCTTAGAGAAGTGCTCGGGCGGCTCATCCAGCCGCCCTGTGCCAACGTTCTCCTGCATCTGAAGAAAATTGTAGGTGCGGCTGAACTCTTCGGTGTCGACTGTATCTTCCACGGCTCACACGGCATGAACCTGATCGCGTCACTTCAGGTTGGTGCGACCATCCCTTCGTGCCGGATGCAGGAAATCGTCTTTACCACGCCGCCAACTCCGCCGACAGAAGTCTGGTCTCCCCTCAACGCGCTCGTGAAAACGGAAACCCTGCTGACCGTCGAAGACGGCTATGCAAAGATCCCGGATGCTCCGAGATTGGGAATCGACGTCGATGATGAGGCGGTGGATCGGTATCGGGTTTCGTGATGCTTGCAGGGGGCGTGTGTGGTGCTGCGGGTAGGGGGGTAGTCCCGTTATTGAGACAGGAGGCAACAATGCCACAATCAATCGAAGTCCACACAAGAAGATCAATCAACATAGGCATCCTGGTAGTTTGAACGGTGGAGTTAGGTCGCATATTTCGCTTTTCTGCCTTGCTTATTCTGTTTGACAACGTCAAGGAAACGGTTGTATTATTGAAACGGTAGCGCGTCATTATTTAGCCTAACAAAGCAAGGAATCTCTGTCTGGAGAGATTCCGCACATCTCGTTCCGTTGAGGTCGAGGCTCAACGGTCTTTCGCACGGTCTGTGAAATCGGCGAAAAGACCTTGGGCCCTTTTTATTTGCTACGACCCGCACTTGAGAAAAATTTGTCAGATATCCAATTCACAATGGTCTGCCCGTAACACGGCTTCTGCCGGCGGCTGCCTACGAGGTATCCGGGCGACATTACATATAGCGAGGAATTAATGAACTCGAACAAAATGCCAGCTGCTATGCGGATTTCTCTGCTTCTTTCTATCTGTTTTGTTCTATTCCTCACCACCCCTGTGCAGGCTTTTCAGATTACCTTTGATGTATCAGCAGTATCGCTTCACTCCGTTGTTCGAAATGAAACCAACCTTCAGCACTTTGTCTTCGGTGGAGTTAAAACCCTGGACCTACAGCCGGGTCCGTACAAGCTGTTCAGTGGACAGGGACACGCATTTGAAGTGGATGCTACAGGTTCGCTGACGGGGATTGATCCTACGGGTCCGCTTCTCGGTGCGGGAACAAACCAACTAACCATAGATCCAGCAAGCGTGCACACCATCGATATTGACGGAACCGCCGTGTCTCTGCACTTCATGGTCCGGGATGAGAGTAATGGTCGAGGAAACAAAGTTGCTCTTGGGACCACGTCAGTAGATCTGCTTCCGGGCATCTATGCGGTCTTCAGTGGGACGAGACTTGTCTTTGAAGTGGATGATACAGGTTTGCTGACGGGGATTGATCCTGCGGGTCCACTTCTCGGCACGGGAACAAGCCAACTGACCATAGACCCAGCAAGAGTGCACACCATCGATATTGACGGAACTGCCGTGTCTCTGCACTTCATGGTCCGGGATGAGAGTAATGGTCGAGGAAACAGAGTTGCTTTAGGGACCACGTCAGTAGATCTGCTTCCGGGCCTCTATGCGGTATTCAGCGGGGCGAGACTTGTCTTTGAAGTGGATGCGACAGGTTCGCTGACGGGAATTGATTCTGGGGACCCACTTCTCGGCGCGGGAACAAGCCAACTGACCATAGATCCAGCAAGCGTGCACACCATCGATATTGACGCAACCGCCGTTTCGGGGCCCTTCATGGTCCGGGATGAGAGTAATGGTCGGGGAAACAGAGTTGCTCTTGGGACCACCTCAGTAGATCTGCTTCCGGGTCTCTATGCGGTATTCAGTGGGACAAGGCTTGTCTTTAGAGTGGATGGTGCAGGTCTGCTGACAGGGATTGATCCTACAGGTCCAATTCTCGGCACAGGAACGAGCCAACTGACCATAGATCCAATGAAAGTTCTCCAGATCGACTTTGATGGGACCGCGGCCTCCTCTTCCTTTTTAGTTCGGGACGAAAGCATTGGAAGGAACATAAAGACCATTCATTCAACTGGTGTTCTGGACTTGCTCCCAGGAAGATACGGCCTGTTTCAGGGTTCTAACTCGGCATTCTTCACTGTGAATTCAGACTGCGAATTTACCCCACCTCCCCCTTATCTCCTCGACGGCAATCCTGTTCTGGTGACTTGCACAAGCGGCTCAAACTCACCTCCGGTCGGGAATGCCGGGGAGGACAAGACGGGTGAAGATACCGTGGAGTGCACCTCATCCGACGGCGCAGAAGTCACCCTCGACGGCTCCGGCTCCTCCGACCCGGATGGCGATGACCTCACCTTCGCCTGGTCTGCAACCAACATCACCTTCGACGATGCAGCTAGTTCTACGCCCAAAGCCACTTTTCCTCTTGGGATTACCACGGTCACGCTAACAGTGACAGACCCGAGTGGGGAAAGCGATACCGACGATGTGGACATCACCATCGAGGATACGATTGCGCCTTTGTTGACGATTCCTGGCAATGTGACGGTAGAGTGTTCCACCCGGGGGGGTCAGGTCGTGGACATCGGCAGTGCCACCGGGAGCGATGCGTGTGGTACCGTGGCTATCACCAGCGATGCTCCGTCGCTCTTCACCTTGGGCACCACCACCGTGACGTGGATAGCCGATGATGGCAACGGGAATACCACCAGTGGGACACAGGATGTGACGGTTGTGGATACGATTGCGCCTCCGTTGATGATTCCTGGCGATATCCTTGTGGAGTGCTCGGGTCCAGATGGCCAGACCGTATTGATTGGGACGGCCACCGCGATCGATGTGTGTGATCCAAATCCATCGGTGATCAGCGATGCTCCAACACTGTTCTCTCTGGGTACGACGGTGGTGACATGGGAGGCTACAGACTCCGAGGGGAATGCTATCAGTGGAACACAGGATGTGATGGTGGTGGATACGATTGCGCCTTCGTTGACGATTCCTGGCAATATCGTTGTGGAGTGCTCGGGTCCAAATGGTCAGGCCGTGTCGATTGGGACGGCCACCGGGAGTGATGCGTGTGGTACCGTGACCATCACCAGCAATGCCCCGGTACTTTTCTCCCTGGGCACTACACCGGTGACTTGGACGGCCGATGATGGCAACGGGAATACTACAAGTGGGACGCAGGATGTGACGGTTCGGGATACTGCCTCGCCTGATGTGAGCCTGGACCTGACGGTGACCAACCTCTGGCCGCCCAACCATAAGATGCATCGTGTGGGCGGTGGATCCGTGTCCGACATCTGCGCCCAGATCGGTGGCGCCCTCACCTTTGGGGTTAGCGTGACCAGCAACCAGCCGATCAATGGTCCGGGCGATGGGAACACGGATCCGGACTGGATTGCGACGGACAATGGTGATGGGACCTATTCGCTGGAGTTGCGTGCCGAGCGATCTGGTAATATGGGGACGCGGATCTACACGATCGAGGTGGTTGCCGATGACGGCAATGGGAATACGACGACTGCGTCGGGTGAGGTGCACGTGGTTCACAACCAGGGCAAGGGCAAGAAGAGTTCCAAGCCTGTGGTGGTGGAGCGAAAGATTGAGCCTGTCATGCCGATGCAGGTGGGTCCGTCGCGCCAGGTGGTTTCTGATCAGACGGGTGTGACGCTTACAGTTGGAGAATCGCGTCAGGTGGTTTCTGATCAGACGGGTGTGACATTTACGGTTGGAGAATCTCGCCAGATGGGACCCCCTGTCGAAAGCCCCATTGGAAACGACGTTGGGAATGTGGATGTGGCCAGGGGAGCAGACCTCACCCCTGGGGTGAGCGCTGCCCTCCAGATTGTGCAGACAGCCCGGTTCCAACTGGCGCAAAACTATCCCAACCCGTTCAATCCGACCACTGTGATCCGGTATACGCTTCCGGAAGCGGCACAGGTGCGTCTGGTGATTTACAACGTGTTGGGACAGACGGTGCGTGTGCTGGCACATGAGCACCAGGAGGCGGGATACTACCAGGTGAGATGGGACGGGAAGAATGCGTTTGGGCGGACCGTGTCGACCGGGCTGTATCTCTACAAGCTGGAGGCTGGCCCCAACGTGGCGGTCCGCAAGATGATCTTTGCCAAGTAGAGGTTTCGAACAGGCGACAGATGAAGGACGGAGCGCTGCTGGAAACGGGGGCCGGTCAGGCAGCGCGGATACATACATCATCAGAGTTCACAGGTATTCGCTGTGATTCTGTTTGGCAACGTGGGAGCAAGGCCGTTTCTTGACCCATGATGAATTTGTGTGATGAGGCGGAGCATTGTATTGGGAGGGATTGCTTCCAATATGAGTGCAATTGCCTATCTCGTTGCTGTCGGGGCTCAACGGTCTTCCGCTCGGTCTGTAAAAACGGCGAAAAGACCTTGGGCCATTTTCATTTGCTACGACCCGCACTTGAGAATAATTTATCAGATATCCAACCCACAATGGCCTGCCCGAAACGCGGCTTCTGCCGGCGACTGCCTACGAGGTATCCGGGCGACATCACATATAGCGAGGGCGACTAAATGAAATTCCTCAGGCATACTGTACCTTCCAAAATGTTGTGTTCGATTGTTCTGCTGTGGGCGATGATGCCTGGCCAAGGTTACGGACAGATTATATCAACCGTTGTGGGCCTCGGCACGGCCGACAACGTGCCCGCCGTCAATACGGGCCTCTTCCAACCGGTGATGGAGTTCGTAGACGCCGCTGGAAACATCTACTTCTCAGACCACCTGAACCACCGGGTGCGCAAAATCGATACATCTGGCATTATCACCACCCTCGCGGGTAACGGCACGAGGGGATTCTCGGGCGATGGAGGTCCCGCCGCCAGCGCCCTGGTGGACCACCCCTATGGCACGTATGTAGACGCTGTGGGAAACATCTATTTCTGCGACCTTTTCAACCACCGGGTGCGCAAAATCGACACATCCGGTATCATCACTACTGTCGCAGGGAATGGCACCCCCACTTTCTCGGGAGACGGAGGCCCCGCCGTAACGGCCAGCCTGAAAAGCCCGATCGGCGTCATCATGGACGTCGTCGGAAACCTCTATATCTCGACCAACCGCCACGTCCGCAGGGTGGATCCCGTCGGCACCATCACCACGTTCGCGGGCAACGGCATTGCCGGCTTCTCCGGCGACGATGGACCCGCTGCCGATGCCAACCTGAACGGCCCCTACGGCATGGCTTTCGACACCGTCGGAAATCTCTACTTCGCAGAGACCAGCAACCAGCGAGTGCGGAGAGTCGATACCTCGGGCATCATCACCACCGTGGCCGGAAATGGCGGCTTCGGCTTCTCCGGCGACGGAGGCTCGGCCACCAACGCCCACTTCAGCCATCCGTGGGACGTGGCTGTGGACCCATCGGGAAATATCTACATCGCCGATTTTGCGAACAGCCGGATCCGCAGGGTGGACAATGCCACGGGCATTATCACAACCTTTGCAGGCGCCGTCTTTCCAGGGAGCGGGATAGCCGGAGACGGGGGCTTTGCCACCGATGCCCTTCTGGGGGGCCCCGCCGGGGTCTCCGTGGATGGGTTGGGGAACCTCTTTATCTCCGAAATACGCAACAACCGAATCCGCAAGATAGATACTTCTAATATCATTACTACGGTCGGGGGCGGAGGCGCGGGCGATGGCGGACCTGTCAGCGAGGCCAACCTGAACGCGCCCTACGGTGTAGCTCTCGATGCCGCCGGGAACCTCTACATCACCGACGGGGCCTACCAGCGTATCCGTAAGATCGACGCCTCAAACACCATCACCCGAGTGGCCGGCACGGGCTACTATGGTTTTTCCGGCGATGGGGGACCGGCCACCCTGGCAGATATCCGCTGGGCGCAGAACCTGCATGTCACCCCTTCCGGTGAGATTTACATTCCCGACGCTCACAACAACCGGATTCGCAAGGTCGATCTCTTTGGAACCATCACTACCGTCGCGGGAAGCGGCCCGGCCGGGCTTATTCATGGCGGCTTTTCCGGCGATGGGGGTCCGGCCACCAATGCCCTCCTTAACCTCCCTTTAGCCGTGCACACCGACGCGGCGGGCAACATGTACATCTCGGACTATCGCAACCACCGCATCCGGAAGGTGGACACTGCCGGCATCATCACCACCATCGCTGGAACTGGCACCCAGGGCTATTCGGGGGACGGGGGACCGGCCCTCAGCGCCACGATGAGGTTCCCCCGGGGAATCCATGTAGATGGCGTCGGCAACATTTACTTTGCCGACGGAAACAACCACGCGCTGCGGAAAATCGATACTTCGGGCATCATTACCACCGTTGCCGGGACCGGGACGCCGGGCTATTCGGGCGACGGCGGACCAGCTGTTATCGCCAATCTGAATAGGCCTACTGGCGTTCACATGGACTTATTTGGCAATCTCTTTATCGCAGGAATCAGCAACAATCGCATCCGCATGGTCGATCCATCGGGCATCATCACCACCGTCGCTGGAAACGGAAGTATTGGGTTTAACGGCGATGGCATTCTGGCCACCGCCGCCAGTATTTACAACCCGACAGACGTCGTGACAGATCCGTCTGGCAACCTCTATGTTGCCGATCGCACCCACAACCGGATTCGCAAGGTTGAAGGCGTTACTCCTCCCACGAACCAGCCTCCTGTTGCCGACGCCGGTCCAGACCAGACCGGCGAAAACGCCGTCGAATGCACATCCCCTGACGGCGCAGAGGTCACCCTCGACGGCTCCGGCTCCTCCGATCCGGATGGCGATGACCTCACCTTCGCCTGGTCTGCAACCAACATCACCTTCGACGATGCGGCTGGTTCTACGCCCAAGGCCACTTTTCCTCTTGGGACGACCACGGTCACGCTGACCATTAGCGATCCGGGTGGGCTGAGCAATACCGACGAGGTCGACATCACGGTGGAGGATACCACACCTCCGGACCTGTCGGTCTCAGTCAGTCCGGAGGCGTTGTGGCCGCCCAATCACAAGTATCACACGATCAGTTTGACGGTTTCTACCAACGATGCCTGTGATGCCTCGTTAGACATTACCGCTACGGTCATCAGCAACGAAAGCGACGATGCCAACGGAAATGGGGATGGGAAGACCACCGGAGATATCAAGGTTACAATGGCGGGTGGGGGTGTTTTACTCAGTTCCAACGCAGTGCCTGAGGTGGCCTTCGGCCCGGTCAACGACCAGCTCGAGTTGCGGTCTGAACGCAGCGGGAAAGGTGAAGGTAGGGTTTACACGATCGCAGTGACGGCTACGGATGGTTCGGAGCAGAGTTCATCAGAGACGGTGAGTGTCACTGTGGGTCACGACAAGGGGAAGGGGGCAGCCAAGTTTGCTTTGGTAGAGGGAGATCTGGAGTTTGGAGTGGGGAACGCTCCCAATCCCTTTAACCCGACTACGACGATTTGGTATACACTGGCTGAGGCATCGGATGTGCGGTTGGTGATTTACAACGTGCTGGGACAGACGGTGCGTGTGCTGGCGCAGAAGTACCAGGAGGCGGGATACTACCAGGTGAGATGGGACGGGAAGAATGCGTTTGGGCGGACAGCGTCGACCGGGCTGTATCTCTACAAGCTGGAGGCTGGGCCCAACGTGGCGGTCCGCAAGATGATCTTTGCTAAATAGTTCATCAAGCAGGAGACACCAGTGATACACGATGGCCTCGGGGATTATTCCTCGGGGCCATTTCACTTGTCGCGCTCGTGATCAGGGTCTGCACCTTGGCCCTAGCCTCGATTCGATCGAGGCTGCAGCGTATCGATCAGGGCGCTCGCAGTCCCACCCTTCCCGCCAGTGAGTTCAGAGTAGGACTCCAACCCAACCAACGCACAGACTCCTGCCTCGTCCTTTCCGGAAGTCTTGGCTAGGTCGACGATCCATTTCAATTGTTTGGCGCTTGGGGCGGTGTTTGCGGCTTGAACTCCCTTCAAGTAGTCGATGAGCGCGCTGGCCTCCTCGCGGTTCGGTGCCTTTCCAGCCAACTTCAGTTCCGCTGCTTCCGTAGTCTGCTCAAGCGTGAGTTCCGTGGCCTCCAGCAGCTCATCCAGGAAGTGCTGCTGTTTCTTACTGGGAAGCAGGGGGATACCTCGGCTCCGAAACTCAGCGAGCCATTCCTTGCCATTCTGCTCTGTGAGGGCATCGAGGTCTCCGATTTCCTTCGTCAACTCCGGCGCGGCCTCCAGATACCCCATCAGCTTGAAACGGGTGCGAGGCAGGATTGAGGCCGTCTTGCATGCCTCCTGGGCTGCGGCGTGAGCGGACTTGAATTCTTCAAGTATCGTTTCCCATACGGTGCTTGCTTTGCTCCGGCCTTCGGCCACGTCGTCTAGCAAAGATTCCATTGCGGCGGTGTAATCGGTTTGGAAGACCTCCCTCTCGTCAGGCATGGAGAACAGCGGGGCAGCCTCCAGCCAGATGTTTCGTCCACTTTCGGTAGGGGCAAGGGCGCCCCCTTCCTTCTGAACGTATTCGCGTTCTTCCAAGCGCTCCACCGTTCTGGCATAGGTGGAGGGTCGACCAATTCCCGCATCTTTCATCGCTTTCACAAGAGCGTAAGCCCTATAGCGTGCCGGCGGTTTTGTCTCGTCTTCGCGGAGCTCTGGATTTGGGTTTTCTGCATCACCAGCAGAAAGTTCAAGGGTTTCCCCGGGCTCCACCGTGATGGGTGTGATCTCGGCCTCTTTTTCCAATCCCGCGGCCTGGAAAGCGCGACGCCAGCCAGGATTTGTGTACCAACCCACAGACCCGTCCAGGGCGCAGTCCAGATTCTCACAGCGCGCCTTGAGCGAGAGAGTTACACGCTGTGAGGGCACCATAAGCGAAGCGAGTGTATGTGCGCGAACGAGTGCGTAGAGCCGCTGGACGTCAGGTTCCACGTCGGGAACAGTCACCAGAGTGAGATCCGTTGGTCGGATGGCTTCGTGGGCGTCCTGCACTCCGGCGGCTGACCTGGGCGCAGTGGCCGCGCCCAGTTGGTCATCCCCCCAGGTTTTGGTGATAAACGAACGTCCAGCCTGCACTGCCTCACTCGCGAGGCGTGTCGAATCAGTTCGGATGTAGGTCAGATGACCGGCCTCGTAGAGTTGACCGGCGAGCGTTGAGGTTTTCCTGGGCGACCAGCCCCAGCGACTCCCTGCAGCTTGAAGCAGTGCGTCCGTGCTGAACGGCGGCCGAGGACGTTGAGACGAACGCCGGCTGGTCACGTCAGCGACACTAATGGATCCCGCCGCGACCAGGGCAGCCTGCGCCGTATTCGCCAAGGCCGAGTCGGCCGTGCGATGTGGATCGAACTTGCTTTTATCGTCCACCCAGGCCGCCGCATCGGACCTCTCGTGAAACCGGACCTGCCAGTCTGTTAGTGAGGTAACAGCCTGGACCTCGAAATAGCGCACCGGGACGTGGGCCTCCCGCTCCAATTCACGTTCAACGATGAAACCCAGCGTGGGCGTCTGCACACGACCCATAGAGTTCGTGGAGGAACTGGTGAACCGTTTGGCGATGTTGCTTGCCCGCCAGCCCACAACACGGTCTATGAAGGTGCGGATCAGCGCCGAATCTACCAGGTCTTGATTTATGTTCCGGGGTGAATCTACGGCGGTGAGCACGGCCGGCTTTGTAATCTCCTGGAAGGTTACCCTGTGGCAACGGCCTACATCCGAGAGCAGCTTCTCCAGGTGCCAGGCGATGCGCTCTCCCTCTCGGTCCGGGTCAGCCGCCAGGTAGAAGGTGACCGAGTTATGTTTCGCGGCTTCGGTCTTGATGGCGCCGATTGCAGCCTCTCCGCGCTCAGTCCAGAACCATGGCGGCTTGGGTAGATCATTGGGCCGGTTGGACCAGTAGGCCTTCTTGACTTCTTTGGGCGGATGTATCTTTCGGTCTTCAGGAAGACGCTCCAGGTGTCCGCCAGTAGGCAGTACACGCCACTCGCTCTTTCCCAGGTGTTTGAGGAGGGTTTTGCATTTTGCACTGGACTCGACAAGCAGAATGTTCATCAGAGTTACTCCGGGGTTGAACTACTTCAATCTTGGTCTTGGTGACGGTTCTTAAAGAATCAGCATTGGCACTGAATGCTATATTCGATGCTTCAGACAAATTTGTCAAGCCTTCACATGAACATACCTAAATATCGGTAGAGACGGTGAGGAAGTTCGTACAGGTCGCCATGGATTTCAAAGTACAACCGAGTACCGAGGCGGTATGATCCGGTTTGACGGAACGTCCTGGTCGCACGACAGGGAAGCGCCAGGAGGAGTACACGGAATCGGTGAGACGGCCGATGGCACGTTGTGGACCGGCACCAGCGTTCTGAATCGCTTTGACGGGCAAGCCTGGCCCTTGGCTGAGCGCGTGCCTGTTGAATTGACGAGGCCATATCTGGGTACATTGCGGCATTTTTGGCAAACCGTGGCCGAAGTCCAACGTCTGGACAATTCGGTACCGCCTGGATGCACGACCGCGAGAGACCGAGATCACCGTTTCTCTGGAACGGGTTTCCCAGCCGGGTAATACGGCCTTGTCGTGGACGGGTGTAGATCCCTGGAGGCGACCCGAGGAATTGCAGTTTTCGTACCGGATGGATGGCAGAGATTGGTCGCCGTTTTTGATGGAAAAGAACACGATGTTTCTGGCGGTGGGGAGCAGGAATCGTGTGTTCGAGGTGCGTGCGCGGGACAAGGACTTGAACGTGGACCCGACGCCTGCGACCCTGGAGTTCACCGTGGTGCCACCAGTGTGGCGGCAGCCGTGGTTTGTGGGGTTGATGGCCGTGCTTGTAGGCGTGATCGGGGTTCAGGCAGCACGGATCTTGCAGCGGAACCGGCATCGGAGGCGGACGAATGAAGATTTGAAGCGGGAGATGGCGGAACGGGAGCGTGCGGAGGCAAGCCAAACCACGCGAGTACCTTGCGCTGCCAATGCACGTGCTGTAGCGGCACCAATTCCCGAGCTGGCACCCGTTACAATTGCGACCTTCCCTGAAAGCGATTGCATGATTCATCCTCCTTAAAATGGACATTCGATGGACAATTTAAATTTAACCTTTTAAATTTAACCTTTCTCAATACGATCACCCGCCGCAACATCGCACTTGAAGAGGGCTACCTCAAGGAGTGTGAACGCCTTCAGAGTCCTCTAGTTATTCATAGAGTTGGCACTCCCGCCTTTCGCAACAGATCACACCAGGCCGTGCGGCAGCCACCTAGGAACTGGAGGCCTTCGGCCAGGCTGCCCATGAACGGCCCGTCTGCCCGGGCGAGATCGACAAGCTGCGCCAACAGGAGGGATTCTTCGTTCCACTCGCTAGACAGCTTGAGAAGTCGTGAGAAGGCTGGAAAAGCCGAGCCACCTGGCCGGTAGACGCCGATGTCGTGATCGGAGTAAAGCTTGGCTGTGCTTCGGTGAACCGTGTCAATATACAGCCGCTCTTGTGGTGGGCGTGAAGTAATAGCGCGTCGTCCCTCTAGACTAATCCAGAGATCACCCGACCAACGACGGTATCACAAGCGTATTTGTGCTGAGACCTATTCGGTCCCGCCGGTCAAGCTGCATCGCTGTTGGGAGGCGGCTAACAAGGAGCGAGGCGACTACAGGGTTAGAATCATAGAGCAACTGTAGTGACAGTGCGCCGGTCTCGCAAGGCTGCGACTCCACCCGATACTGCGGAGATTCACTCGAAGGAATTCGCTAAGGCGATCGAGGATCTCCTGGAGACGCTTGAGATGGCCACACCAGAGGAAAAGCAGAAGCTGGTGCAGGATAACCTGGCAGAGGTTCTGATACCCCAACAAGAAGAGCCCCTGCTGGTATCAAACCCAGAGGGGCTTCTTACATCCTTAGGATATTTGTTTTGTTTGGTGACCCCGAGGGGAGTCCCAAGGAAAGAAACAGATGTGTTGTCCTTTCCTGATGAGCACCGTCCAGCAGTCAGACTTTCTGGCGTATGAAGGTAGGGCCTGCGCTGGAATATGGACCTCCCCAATTGCCCATTCCCTGGTTCGTGACTATCTTAAGGATAAGAAATAGGTTGTGAGAGCGCAGATGATCGATTTCTTGCACGATCCACCTGATGTCTTTATGGGAACGGGGTGATACTTTTGACAAGGACGATGAGTGGTGGGGGTGGGCCCACGAAGGAGGAGCTGTTTCTTGAATTGGAAAAGAAGGGCGTTTCTATCTGCGCTTTAAAACACATCATACGAGGTCAGCGCGAGGAAATGAGGCAGGCCGTCAGGATCATAGAACACAACGCCGCCAAGCTGAAGAAGGCGGAGGTGAGCCTGAGAAAAGCGGAGCGTGGCCTGCGCGCCTTCGGCCTGAAAGATGTCCCGGGAGGGAAGGTCGACTCACGGCGATTGGGGCGGACATTGCCCGGTCGGGTGTGGCTCGAACAGTCAATAGAGCTGACGGATCTTGCCGAACTGGTTGCAGACGCAGAGAGAGTGACCGCGACAAGAAGGACGCGTTATGAGAAACAACTGGGGAAGACAGCCAGCTCTGTGGCGTCGCAGGCCAAGATGCAAGAGAAGAATGTTGCTGCTTACTGGATATGGCGAACGTTAAAAGATCATAATGTGCTTCCAGGTGGGTTCAAAGGTGCACTTCTGTGGCACTTTCTTGGATACGAACCGGAGTATCCAGTGAAAGAGGTGCGCAATCTTAGCCCCCAGATCAACAGATTCTACACCTCGAAGGACACTGCAAAGAAGGCATACGACAAGATTGGGTGGGGGCGGTAATGTAGAGAAATGTCTACGTAAATCACGATGTAATACTACATAGACCAAAGGGTCCTAATCGCGGAAATTATTTACAGCGATTGGGACCCTTTTTTCGTCCCTCCCCATCTCGCTGACTCAATCCCCGAACTGCACGATTTAAAGAGGAGGCCCAGATGAACCTGGAACTTAAGCTAGCCATCATCGCATCGGAGATGACGCAGAGAGCCTTAGCTAAAAAACTCGGGTGGCCCGAAGACGTGATTTCAAAAATTATCCGCCAGGTCCGGGTGGCTAGGGCTCACGAAAAGGTCGCGCTGGCTCGATGTCTGGGCAAGCCAGTTGGAGAACTTTTCTCAAGATCAGAAAAAGTCATACACATCTGAAGCCTTGGTGACGTTTTGAACTCAATAACCCAATGAAAACAGAGTCAAAGACAGAACACAGAGGGCCGCGGCTAAAGAGATCAGAAACCGTAAGAATTATCGTGGCTTGCCTGATTCGGAGAAAGCTCCTTGAGGTCTCCGAATCCAGGAAAGAAGCTTCGCGCGATGAGGACCGGGATGATTAAGGTACCAAACCGGCCACACCGTGAGGCCGGATCCTAGAGGACCGTGGCAGCGGAACTAGCGCCCTTTGCTCCTGGCCACCAACCGCTGGAGACATTGATACTTGTTAAAATCCCACCACCGAAAAGACCTCAAAAACTCCGGCTTGAGCGATGATACAATCACAGTCGCCGGTGTCCGTTCCGTCAGCCGGGATAAAGCTAAAGCCGACTTGGGTTTTGATCCGGGCTCTGATTGCATGGCCTTCGACTACTCATCCGCAACTGGAAAGCTTTTGACTACCCGCTACAAGCCAGACGTGCCCATGGAAGTCGTCGGAAACCGGCCAGCGAAATATCTCACCCCCAAAGGTGGCGGCAATCACATCTACGTTCCTAATAATTTTAACCGAAACATTTTCGAGGACGTCACCAAACCCCTGATGTATTGCGAGGGCGAAAAAAAGGCGTTAGCAGGAAACCAGGAGGGCTTTCCTGCCGTGGCGCTTGCGGGTGTCTGGTGCTTTCGAGAAAAGGATGCGAAGGGTCAGTCCAGACCGATTGCGGACCTTGATCTGATTGTCTTGAAGGGCCGCACCGTTTATGTCGTCTTTGACTCCGATGCCGTTACGAATCCCTCTGTACGGATGGCTGAAAAGGCGCTGGCCGAAGAGCTGGAGTCCAGGGGTGCTTTTGTGCTCGTAGTGCGCCTTTCTGGTGGCAAAGACGGTGCAAAGGTGGGTCTGGATGACTACCTGCTGGCCTACGGCGCAGAAGCCTTTAAAAGCCTGCTCGAAGAGGCGCAGCATCCTGCCGCCGAGGACGTGCTTGCCGATCCCGTCTTTGTTGACGCAGGCCTGGCTTTCATCCGCGATGAGGTACTGGTAACACGGGAGTTTCGGGAAGTTCGGACCGTTGAACATTTAAGCGGCAAAGGCAAGGACAAAGAGACTCGGACAGAACAGTATGAGGCTTTAACCGTTCGTTTGGTTTCATCCAGCGGGAAACTTGTTTCGATTCCACAACCCCGGTCAAAGGACAGGGAGGAAATCCTCCCGCTTGGTCGTGGGTATTATCTGCGCTCCAGGCCGGAAGCGGCCCCTACTAGATGGAGCACCGATTCGGTGCGTGCCTACCTGAATCGGACGGCAGGCCCGCCTGATGTGAAAAGCCTGTATTACGAACTGCTGAAGGCGTGGAAAGCTTGGGTGTATCTGCCCGATGAGAATGCCTACCACCTGTGTGTTCAATACGCCATAGGGACCTACTTCTTTCCGCTGTTCTCCGCCTACCCCTACCTGAACTTCAACGGCCCACCTGATTCCGGAAAGTCCACCAATGCCCGTCTCTTCGCTGCCCTGGCTTTCAACGCCATGTATCTGATAGACCCCTCTGAAGCCAGTCTGTTTCGCTCAATAGAGCGCGAGCGGCCCACCCTGGTTATTGACGAAAAAGAGGACTCCGCCAACCGGCAGGACGCGGCGGCTAACCCTGGCCTTATGGCCCTCCTGAAAGCCGGATACCAGGCGGGCGCGAGAGTGCCCCGACAAAATCAGCACAACATCGGGAAGACAGAATACTTCAGTGTCTATTGCCCCAAGGTGATAGCCAACGTGTCTGGACTTGAGGATGTACTTGCGGACCGCTCTATCATCATCAACACGGAAGAAGCGCCGGAAGGAAGCGCGATTCGTGGCGGCCAGCCGGACCTTGCAGACACTCAGTGGCAGAATCTACGTGACCGGCTGTACCTGAGCTTGATGCACTACCACGGCGAAATCAAGGAACTCTTGGATGCGGACCTGTCCGCCGAACTGGCCCGCCTGCGAGAGAAGGAACTGTTCGCGCCCTTGGTGGTGATCGCATCCTGGGTGGACTCGCACGGGGACTCCAGCTTTGCGCTGCCAGCTATCGTGGAGGCTCTGAGCAGCAAGAGAGACGCTCGTGCTTTTGTCCGCGGCCTTACGCCCGAGGCGAAGCTGTGCGCCGCCTTGCTGGATCTGCTGGAGGACGAGGACACGGTGGAAGTTCACGCCGCCCAGATTCGGACCACGCTGGAAAATCTGTATGGCGGAGACAGGTTCGACTGGTTCAGTGAAGGGTGGCTCGGTAAAACATTGAAGTCCCTGTCCATCTGGAAGGACAAGCGCGACTCGTCCCGAAAACGCGTTTTGGAATGGAGCGATGGCGGACAAGTCCAGAAGAAGCCTACCCACTATGTGGTGCGCCGCAATCGGATACCGACAAGGTGGCGGAACCCTGGACAGGAAGAAAAAGCCGAAAAAGCCACGTCATATCAGGGGTTTTCGGGGATTCCGGACAGGGATGGACAGGCAGATGGACAAGGAAAAAATCTATCTAACCATTTGTGAAATAGGAGTTTGATGGACGGTTTGGACAGGATGACAAGAAGAAGAAAGATAGATAGATAGATAAATAAATATACACCGTGTCCGTGCCTGTCCTTTTTGCTCTGTCTCCGTCCCGTCCCGAATTGCCTGTCCACTTGTCCAAAACAGGAGTTAAATTACTATGAATATTGTAGATAAAGCACGTTTTCTACTTGTCCAAACCCTGTCCAAAACGGGACAGGATGAGACATCTTGTCCAGATGCGATTCTCATTCGGGAAGAGTTCGAAGAAAGGGCGGCGATTGCGGAGTATGACGGTGGGCTGTCCAGGCAGGATGCAGAGCTGCTTGCTGTGGCGTGTTTGAGCAGGCGATGGAAACTCAGTGCCGACGAAATCAGAGGATGCTTTGATGTCTATAGGGAACTCTACTCCACCTTTTGACTCCCGCTGCGAGCCCATACCGATTTGGGTATGCTCCCAAAAGCGGGCAAATGGCTTGAATCCGGACGATCTCGCTTTGCGAGTATATGTCTTCAAGGTTGTCGGATAATTGAGGGAGAAGATGGGTCAACTTGATGCGAGAGTGTTGACGTCAGCACTAAAATTTCGGAGGGCAGGATGATCCGCTTAACGTGTTCTTTGCTGGAGGTCCGAGCGGGGGAGCTGAGGGTGATCCACAGAGCCAAGATCGAACTGGATGGGGACGTGGTTGGCCCTACTGAAACTGGCCAAGAACATCCTGGAGACCGTGATGAAGCCAGATAACTATCTGAAATGCTACGCAGGTCTATATCGCGTAACGAAAGCCGCTGACGGCGTTTGGTGCATTGCGACCAATCATCACAACCGAGATAGGCTGACATTTGACGTCTGTGTCCATAGCGACGGACTGCTGGCCGCCTGCCTTCCACCGAAAAGCGCCAGGAACTTGATGCGCGGGTTCAACGATCGGTTCACGGTCCACCAGGACGCGGAGGATGCCATGGTGCTGCTGTTCGAGGAATCCCTTCTTCACGAGTTGGCTAATCCTCTGAAGCTCCGGCGCAAGCGCAAGCTGAGCAGCCAGCACAAGCAGAGCTTGGTTGAGTCCAATGCACAGTTCCGATTCGGGTTGGCTTCTAAGAAGGAGAAAGTGACCTGAGAATGGACGATTCGGATTCGTGGGTATGGGAATGTCAGATAAACAGTGAAACAGGATATAATGGTGTTGAGATCAACACTGAAACGACCGAGGGCAGGATGATCCGCTTAACGTGTTCTTTGCTATAGAGGTCCAAGAAAGGGAGGCTGTGTGCGCGGAAACGAACGTTGCCATCCCAGCCGGTTCTCTTCGGCTACCTCGGGAAAGCTCGATGAGGATTGTTGGATGCACCGCTCCTCCCGTGCAGTAACATCTGCGCACTGCTCAGGCCACATACAACCCCAACACGTGCCTTGTAAGGTAGAGGTCTACAAATGCCACCAACCAAGCCCAGAATAATTTTATACATGACACAACACATTCTCTAGCAGGAAATTGCTGATAAACCCTAACCTTTTGGACAAATCAAAAACAAGCCGCTTTCAGGAGGTAACATGAGCAATCTTGTCAATCTGGCCTCTCTTCGAACCACAGCTCAGGTTGCCAGCGAACTCCAGATTTCAGCCAGACGCGTCCGTCAGGTTGCCTCCCAAATGAAGATAGGTTACCTCGCTGGTGGTCGCTTCCTCTTCAGCCTTGAGGAGGCGGAGAAGCTTCGCCAACGCCGGACGGATCGAACTCCGATTCGAGTTTGGCTCAGGGAACGGGCTCAGGCCGCAAGACAGGAAACCATTGCCGGCGTCATCGACCGGGTCCTTACGCGGCATTCGCGAAATTAGGTGGGCAGGAGACCCCGGGAAGAGGATTGGGTCGGAAATCGTGAGGTAGGTTAGGGTTTACTGGACCTGAAGGCATCCTGAGGAGAGGGCAATGGCACAACTTGCTACATCTGATCGTCGTCGAAGGCTTCTGTGCCTTGGAGACCATATTTTTGAGGCAGTCAACAACGCCACTGCGAAGGATACTGTATGAATTGCCACGTATGCGAGCTGCTTGATGTTATTGGCAACGGTAAACCATACTGCGGCAAGACCAGGACCGCTATACCTGCGGGACAGGTCTCGATCCCTCGAAGGAAGGCAAGGAGCATTCCTGGATGCACGGTGCCACCATTGTCGAGTCAGGCAGTCCTGGATGAGAAGTTCTCACTTTTATCTGAAACCCGGGAATAGGAGGCAGGGCGAGGAACCACAGAAAGATCCAGAGACAATACGACTGCTCTTTCTGAACACTGCAACCATTAAAGGGAGGGGGTGATAGTTGACCAAACCTACCAACTACCTGAAGCGGTACGCAGATAAATACAGGGCGTCCAAGGGGAGGAAGCCCTCCCTGGAGAAGATTTCCTACTTCAGCAGCATCAGCTTCTTCACTGCCTTGAACCCTTCGGTCTGCAGGCGATAGAAATAAACTCCACTCGCCACCTGACGATTGCCGGCATCTACACCACTCCATACCACGCGATACCGTCCGGCTGCCTGATGGTCACTCACCAATGTGTTGACCAACTGACCCATTACGTTGTAGATCTCCAACAGCACCTGGCTGCCGTCGGCAAGGTCATAACCGATGGTCGTCTCAGGGTTGAACGGGTTGGAGAAGTTCTGGTTAAGAGCAAAGGCTGCAGGTGCCAACTTCACTTCCAGGTCGTTGGCGAACAGCGGATTGCTCAGGGAATTAGCGTCGAACACCATACCATTGGCGACCTCAAACCGTGCATTCTCGAACTCACCCTTGGGCTTGAAGGTCAACACGGCCAGCGAACCCTCACCCGTGGCACTGCTGCCCTGGGATATTGCATTGGCCAGGGAGACCGTGCCCGCTTCGTCCTGGTTGACCAGGAAGACGGGGGCCGTGGCTCCAGAAGCCGTCAGAAGGTTCGTCCGGGGTGATGTGGCTTCCAGGAACTCGAACTGCTCAGGGTCGAACTTCAAGGTCAGTCCCCACCCGTTGACGGCAGTGGCATTGGACAGGTCTGCCGTGATGGTTATCAGCTCACCCATCTTGGCGGAACCACTGACCTGAAGCGAGACATCGGCCTTCGCGTTGGCGCCGGCTGCGGCCACTGTCTTACCGGCTCTCACCGGCGCGTCGACAGCCACCTTACCGAAGTTGGCGGAGAAGATCACGAAGTCACCGAAGTTCACCTGGTCGTCACCGTTGAGGTCGGCCATAGGATTGTAATCAGCCGAACCTGGGGTTGTACCAAAGGCCTTGACAAGTGCCATAAAGTCGTTGAAGTCGACCTTGGCGTCTTCACTTGCCAGGATCAGGCCCTTGATCTCGCCACCCTCGGCATCGTGGTATACGATGGGATCCTTGGACAGCGTGATCGTGGCTTCACCATCGACCTCAGGTCTAACCGATACGTGCTCCACATCGATCAGCATCGCGTCGTCGAGGACCAACTTGGTCTTGGCGGAGCGGCTGATGGCGCGGAAGCGCACGGTAGCCAGGATACCTTCACCGGAGGCGCCTACCGGCGTCAAACCGATGATGGAGTTCACCAACCCGAATTCACCCTCGAGAATCTTACCGGACATATCGGTAAGGTAGTTCCCCAGCAGGTCACCTGCGGATACCAGGTTGTCCACTGCGAGCTTGGTCGGGTCGTAGGACAGGTGGACTTCGTAAGTCCTCACGGCACGTGCACCTGCGACATTGATCGTCACATCGAAGGTCTCACCGGCGCGGATTTCCGTTTTGGGCGCGCCTGTAAGGGTCACCAGCGCATCCTTGTTGCTGCCTTGGGGCAGCACAGCTGCCTTGAAGGCCGGGAACACCGGTTTGATGTTACCCGAAGCACCCGTGTTGCTGGATGTGTTCGCCGTGGCGTAGTCCTTGTCCGTAGCGTTCACGATGTCGTCCCTGTTGATATCCGCGAAGGTATTGTAGTCTGTTTCACCCGGATGTGTGAACAGTGCAGCGTTGATCGCGTTCACGTCCGGGCCACCAATTGCGTTATCGGGGATGCTGGTACCTGTGCTGTCCACAAATCCCGCAGCATCTCCTGCCCTCAACGACACGTGCTGAATGCCGCTACCGTCACGTGTGGGCTGAATACTGGCCAGATCGAGACCCGCTTTGACGACGATGGTATCGTGTCCGGTCAGGTGTCTTGGTACTGCCGCCGAGAGGATGTAAATTCCCGAAGGCACGTTGCTCAGTGTGAACTTGCCATCCACGTCCGTTGTGAGGATCTGGATGCCCACGGCGTCAGTATCGATATCGTTCGTCTCGAACAGCGAGTCTGAGAGCGATGTGTAACTGCCCACCTGTCGGAGGAAGAACGTCACCGTGTCAGCAGAACTGGTACGACCCTGTAGGGGCACCTTGCCAGCGACCTGGCTGCGTCGGTTAATCGTTACCTCCGTCGGCGGTGGCACCGAGGCATTCACGTTGTTGTTGTTGTTGTTGGAATCCAACATTTTGCTCACACGGCTACCACTGTTGTCCAAGGTAATCGTGGTGTTGACAATGGAGCCGGTAGACGAACTTCCACCCTCCTGACCCTCTTCGCCCTCTCCAGCATCCCCCAGATTATCTAACGACCTGGCGCGGAGGTTCGCAATGGCCAGGACCTGGGAACCGTCGAAGAAGGTCAGACCGCCGGTTACATCCGAGTAGATGAAGTCGAGATACAGCCTGCCATTCATTTCATAGGCTGCCTGGTTGACGTTGGACGAGGAGATATTGGAGTTATCTCCCAACGAGAAAGGCTGGATTCCAGCCGTTCCCGGATCCGTGTCCACGGCCTCGAACTCACTGGGATCAACCGAGAGGAAGATATCGATCACGTTGATCTGTGTGCCCGACGTGTTCACCTCTGGTGTAATCCTGTATTTGATCAGTTCATCCACGGCCGTTTCCATCTTGTCGACAATGATGAACCGGTTACTCGTCGGCGGGTTGCCGGGCACGGTACCTGTGAAGGTAATCTTACCCGGGGCACGCACCACCGGCGCATACTGGCCGAAGGGTGTCGACTGCGGGCTGGTCGTAACAGCGTCACCCACTGTTCCGTCCTGACCGTCGTCTATGGCGAGGTATACGTAGTAATCCTGACCCACGCCGCCGTTTGTCTGAAGATCAGCGCTACCGTCGGAACCACCCAATCCTGCGGTCAGAAAGAGGTTGTTGCGCATACGGTTACCCGTGATCACGAATGAAGTATCCACACCCTCGTTCAGCTCGATCTCCGATCCCAGGGCGCCATTGGCGGAGTTACCGACCCAGAACCTGTGGGCGTTCAAAGGGCTGGTAATCGTGCCCCACGTGGTTACCTCGCCGAAGTCGGCGGAAGTCAACAGAATCCTGATATTGGGAGAAGCCGTACGGCTGTTGGATACTCTCTTGCCACTGGTGCCGGCAGGCTGTGCCGCAAGTCCACCGGACTCTTCGTTGTCCACATCCACGGCCTCCCAGGAAATCATCACAGGCTCATCTACCGTCACAGTCTGATCACGTGAAGGCTCGATGGGTCGGATGAAGGGAGGGTGGTTGAACTCGATCGCCATGGACGTCCCGGTTGCGTTCAGCGTTCCAGAACGCGTCAGCGAGAACAACCTGTTCGTGGTGCCACCCTTCAGCAGGGCATAGATGTAGTATCTGGCATCCGTCTGGGGAACTGTACCTTCGGCGGATGTGTAATCCCAGATGTCCCACGTGAACTGGTTGTCGAACTGGCCGTCTGGATCTTCACTGACTGAACCGATCCTATGCGTGTCGTTGTTGCCCTGGGTGATCGCACCAAGAATATCGGAGCCATCAGAGTTACCGCTTGTGTAGGCAACGCTGCCGCGCGAATCTCTGAAGTCGGTCCTGGTGCTGTAGTAAAGCTCGATCGTAGCATTGTCGTCCACGTCCAGGTCACCATTGAGACCCTGCTCACCCCAGGAGATCGTAACGTATCGCTGAGCAGGACCCAGATTCAGATTCTTGCCATCTGTGTCTGTCTGCATCTGCGCGACGCCGATTCCTGTGATAACATCCAGGTCACCGTCGCCGGAACCGTCGAAATCGTTCAGTGAGAAGGCGTCGGGTGACAACGTTGGCGAGTGCTTCACGGACAGCCTGGCTGCCACAGGACTCGTGATGAACGGATCGTTGTAGACCGGCGAGAGGGTGCGACTTTCACCGTCCGTAGCGCCGAAGTAGACGAAGTAGTCTGCCTCGGGAACGTAGGAGGTGATCAACTGAGTCACATCGTCTCGTACGATCGGGCTGAATGTGAACTTCCTGTCGCTGATGGTCAACGTATCGGTACCACTCAGCTTTATTGCACCACTGAGGCTGTCAATGGCCGGAGAGGCGGACACATAGTTGCTCACGCCCAATCCGCTCTGCGTAGACAGGAAGATGTTCATCTGGAAGTCGTTCGGATCATTGGCGTCCTGAGCAAGGAAAAGTAAGTCCACTGTGGAAATTGGATCCGGCAGGTTACCGCTGTTCAGACCCGCAAGTGCCGCACCCTTGTTGAAGTGAGAACCTGTGTCCACAGTAATATCAAGATTGTCCTTGCTGTTGGCCATACCAACCATATCGCCGGCGACCTGGATAACACCCGTCGCATCGAATCTGTCTTGGGTATCGTTGTCATAATCCCAACCGGCAACCACGAACTCGGGTGGATGGTTGACAAGCAATGGACCACTGCGACCCAGGAAGACACCACCGCTGAGAGCACCCAGTGTGAATGGATCGTATTCCTTCCTTTTACGACCACCCGTCCCAGGATTCCTCTTCGAAGGCCAACGGCCTGTAGCCGGATCCGCCAGCACGTAGATGTAATAGACCCCGCCGTCAACCGTTCCGGCCAGAGAGATCATACCGTTGAGGCTGTCGCGTGTGGCTGCGGAGAAAATCGTCTCGAAGTTCTCGCGAATGAAAGTGTGGGGAATAAAACGCGGATTCTGCCGGGTTCCAACCAGCGGAGCGTTTCTCGCACCTGGATCGGAAAGAGATGAGTAGAATGAAACTGGACTCAGAGACAGGGGCCTCTCAATCAGAGTTGAATCCTGTGAAAGATAGAATGAGTAAAACACATCTGTTTTTGTGTCGGGTAGTCCATTCACACTCCCTGCTATAGACAGACCAGAAATATTGGTATGACTTAAATCTGGCAGACCAGTTGGGAAGTCCATTTTGTAGAACCGGCCACCAGCTGAGGTGGTATCACCCAGGATGGAATCGGGACTAGAAAAGGAAATCGCACTGACTCGCCTGTTCTGGACTTTAGCCACTGGCACATTAAAGTCGGTCACATTGCTTTGAGCAGCAAAGTCGAATTTATAGACCGTATCGACCTTCGCGCCTGACGACATACCGGTAAAATTGGTGGGTGTGACCACGTCAAATTCA
>Ga0209403_10000934_pt1 | contig 39731 bp, 39 predicted proteins | sample ArcticOcean_MG_C_8_FD_187440 | JGI IMG/M metagenome (GOLD analysis project Ga0209403, IMG submission 187440) | Marine microbial communities from western Arctic Ocean - ArcticOcean_MG_CB11_86 (SPAdes) (version 2) | ecosystem: Environmental > Aquatic > Marine > Oceanic | place: Arctic Ocean...
AACTAATGGGTAGGGTCTATTTCGGCCCACTGAAAGCCCATTAATTCACCAATTATGAATCAAAGGGTTAGTGCATAACACCCTATGAATAATGCAAATAATCAATAATCGTCAACCATATTAAGAAATATGAAAATTGGTAATGTAATTGTTGGATTGGCGATAATTGGTATGCAACTCGTGGATAAAACTCTTGTTAATTGGTATTGGTTTACGCACACCAGTTTTTTCCTTATTGGTATGATGTTGATAATAGAAGGGATAGCTAAAGAACCAAGATTTGACCGCATTGAGGAACACATATGGAATATTAAAGAAGAAATTGTTGAACTCAAATTCCCTCATGAATCTAATAATGAAGACTGAAAATCCCACGATGACTCAGAGGGAGCCCATTCATTCATTTTGAATAAAAGGGTAGGGCCTACGCAAAGCCACAGTCAACCGGTTTGGGTCGAGTGCTCGATTCCTCTTACCAATGTCAAGAGCTGCTGATTCAGCGGCGTCGGAATCCCATGTTCCTCCCCCCTCTTGACTACCTCTCCGCATATCGCCCCAATTTCGGTTGGCCTCCCAGCCATCACATCTTGCAACATGCTGCAGCGATTTTCAGCAGTCGCAGCCAGAACATTGTTGAGTTCATCCTCAAATTCAAAATCTGTTAGGTCAACACCCTCGGCACGGGCCACAGTGGCGGCTTCCATCATCGCATCGAGAGCCTGCTGATGGAGGTCTGGGCGCGAGAGAAGTTCTCCGTTTCTCACTCCACAGATTGAGGCCAAAGGATTGATTGCGACATTGATGAGTAGTTTTGACCAGAGCATCGCCTCAGCATTGAATACCTGTTCAGGCGAAAGCCCCGCCTCTTCAAGCGCATCAAACAACAGACTGACGCGACGGTCACCAGCGGACAAGTCAGAGCCGGCGAGTGACCCTAACCGAATCGCCCCCTCACCAGTCCAGCGCACCTCTCCTGGCCCAATCAGCATCGCCGCATGAGTGGTACTTCCAGCCAACACCCGATGGCGACCCAATCGACCGACCAGTAACTCGGCATGACCCAGACCATTCTGCAGACTGACTGCAATTCCGTCCGGCCTCAACAAGGCTTCTGCCGCAACAGAAAGCGCCGCAGTGGAGTCGCTCTTTCCACAGAGAATTGCCACATCTGCACAACCTCGAAGCGGTTCTGAAACCTCACCATCGGTCACCACCCACCGTTCTGCTGAATGCTGTTCTGAATCACCATCAATACCGTGCCACAGAAGCCCGGTATCAGCCAACGCGCTGCCGCGCGCTCCGCGGGCGTACAACACCAAATCGCAACCGCCTTCAGCGAGCGCACCCGCAAGAAGCGAGCCTATCGCTCCGACTCCAAGCAAAGCGATTCGCATCACTCACCATCTCCGACGACACAATCAACCTCGCCATCGAACGGGTCGAGGTCCGCACCCTCGCGGCACCAAGCAGCGAAATTCAATTGGTAGGAATTGTTGATTCCAACGACCTCATCAAGTGAAAGCCACGCAACTTGCATCACTTCTTCACCATCGAAAGTTTGTGTCAAATTAACCAGCGCTGAACCACCAGCAGGAATTGTGATTCCACTCGCTTGACCCCATCCCATCGTGTGATTTGCATCAACACTTGCGATAGTCTTGGGATAGAAAATAACTGTCTCATTTCCGAGGTTTAGTAACTCATAGTTCGCAGACCCAAGGGGCAGGTCCACCCAACCCCAGACCGGGAAGCCGTCGACCAGTAGCACGATTGGAGGGGCGGTGGTCACCTTCCACGAGGAGGATACCGGAGGTATTTGGTCGGCGTCACATGATGATATAATCCCACCATTTTCCAGGTCTAAAAGCATCGGAATATCGGCGTTAGCATCGTAGATTCGAATTTCGGAATCGGTCTCTGGAAGCCAAGTAATTTGGTCCTCCACAACCCCCGGCTCACGCAACGAACTCTCGGTACAGGTCAATGGGGAATCCCCCCAAGCCACGTGACTTCCCACGCCCAACCAGTCGGGTGTCTGCTCAATTTTTCCGGCCAGCAGCCATCCTTCTTCCGGCATCGCGAGTAGATTTAGAGGGCCAGCGATTCTCAGTGGGAAAGTTGTGGTGCCGCCATCATCATCAGTCAGCGTGAGCGGCAAGAGAGCGCCCCAATCGTCACGCTGCAAGGTCATTTTACCCGCGGTCGGTGCTGAAAGGCAGACTTCGATTTCAGCAGCGCCCGCTTCAATTGCACCATCGATTGGAGATTGAACCGACCATGTTAGTGCACTTGTAGTCAAATTGGCAGCCATCTGGTCTTCGCTGAAAGTTAGATTCACACAGGCGAGTTGCCCACCAAATTCCGGCTGAAGTTCCCAGTGCGGTGAGACTGGAACCGCATTAGATTCTGGCGAGAGTCGGATAACTCTCGATTTCACCTCTCGGCCATCATCGACTAGAATGACCAAATCGGTCGGCACGACGGCTGAATCATTGTCTAGAGTAGCGTGGAAAAATAACGCCTCATCGCTCAGTGGGTCGATGGAGCCGACGCTACATTTTGCCGGTAAAAGTAGGAATTCTTCCTCACAATCGAGTGAGAAGTTCCAACTCGGACGAGGGGGTTCAAGCCACGCTCTCATCGACACATCTCGAGCATCGATGCCAACCAATGACAATTTTAATTCAAGTTGCCAATCTTCTCCGATTGCAAGCGATTCACTCTCCTGCCAGTCGAGTTCCAACCCCTCTTCCCACGACTCGTAATCGTAGACGGCAGCCATCCCGGGAAAGGCGAGCAGTAGGGCGATTATGCCGGCTGCGAGAAAGCGCGCTCGGCTGGCAGATTCGAACGGTTTGGCCTCATCGACGAGTAGCGGAAGGGTACTTGCAGAATCGACGAAGAATAGCCGCCATGCACCTAAGGCGAAGATAACAAGCCATGGCGGATATCCGGTTGTGAGAAGAACTGCGATTGCACAGAGTAACATCACTGCAAATTGAGACAACTCAACAGCAGTCTGCATCATTCCAATCGGGCCGACAATCGCGGTCAGTAATCGATGGCCGGGAAGGCCCGGAACCGGAATGAGGAGGACCCAGCCAAAGACCATCAGCGATTGACCTGCGAGGGCGAGTGGGTGGAGCCATGCGGAGCGCAAAACCATCTCTTCAGGCGGCATCATTTGAGTAGCTAGAAACTGTGTAATCGGATTCAATTGAATGATGAGCGGTGCCTCCTCAAACGAAGGTGCGATTAGTGTAGTAAGCCGGAGTCCAACGAGCGTCAATGCTAGACCAAACGCCATCAAAGTAATTGGAATCACTAGAGAAGATAGTGCAAGAGTCCTCCGGTCGGGCCACGGCAATTCACCCATATGGCGCTGATTAAAGATGGCAAATATTCCGAACGGCCACACAACTCCGCTCCCGCCATAAACGAGAATCGGAACCACCCCGGGAACAACATGCCCAACATCCAAACCAGCACGCATCAAAAGGTGGCGGCGCAGCGTCGAGGCAACGAATAAAACGGCGCAGAATGGAACTGCAAAATATGCTACGGCGCTCTTCAATACAGCCCAGTCAGTCCAAGACAAATCCTCATTTTGGTAACTGACCCAAGAGGCACCCAAAACCCAACTGAAAAGAAATGCCAGGGCCCACAATCCGAGTTGCGCTTCTCGGCCGAAATCGGGGTGCTCTCCAAGCAGTGGGATGACGCCCAAATGGTAGGGTTCGCCCTCCCGGATACTCGCCTGCCAACCAAGTTTTCGAAGATGTAGGTCGAGGTCTTGGACAACCGAGTGGACATCGCCTTCTCGTGGACTGACCATCCATGCGTACAGACTTCCCCCCGCCTCGCCGTGACGGACGAAATAGCCGTCGACGATGTGCTCAATGAGTTCCCGCTGGCCCCAGGAATTCCTCTGTAAACGGAGTGGTTGCAAGTCAGATTCCGATTCGGAAACGCCAGATTCGTCTGCAGAATCGTCAGATTTTGCTGTCGACACGAGGACCCTCCGGGTCCTCCCATGCAGCCCTTGTTCTTGAACCGCTTGAGTGGCGCCGCATCAAACAGGCTTGTCCGAATCCAATGAAAAACACGAGCCGTACTCAAATTAAAATCGAATCACAGGTACTCGCCACTGGAGTTATCGAAGAAGCGCTTCAAACAACATGAGCACTGCTCATTTGTTCTTGAACCGCTTCAAACGGAAGGTCTCTTCCCGCTCCATCTCTTCAAGTCTTAGTTGAATGAAAACCTGGGCTTCCTTCATCTCTGGAATCACCTTGAATTCAAGCGCATTTACTCTGCGCTTGGTCGCTTCAATTTCAACGAGTAGCCGCTTGAGCGTAGATTCCATCTCAGCAGCCTTCACGATGCTCTCGATGAGAGTCCCGTAGGAATCTGCTGCCTCATCGAGATAAGGTGAGCCACCAATTAGGCCCAGACCACGCTCTTTGAACGACTGTGAAAGGTGAGTTCCCACAACCTTTGGCACGACTACACCCATGATGTTGTGACGGCTGACTACGACTTCGGGCCTTTTGGCGACTGCAATCGCTGCGCTTTTCACAGCTAAACCGCCTTCAACCGAACTTGCTAGACTGATTGCCTGCTTCGCTTCGACATAGGTTTGGACCAACGCTTGCTTCGCTGCAATCATCTCGGATAGAAGGGTTCTGAACTCGTAGAAAAGTCCGTCACGCTTCAACTTCAACAGATTGTATCCGTTTTCAGTCTGCGTGATTCGGCGCTTGAGATTAATCAATTCGCTGCGCGTCGGCTTGATGTCCAGTGCCATTCATTTCACCCCTTTTATTCTCCGTGACTTTGTGACTCCGTGCGAGGTTTTCATCGAGTTCCAATTTCACTCTTTCTTTTCAGTCGGGTGATACTTGTCGATGTACTGTTGGTCGAGTCGAACTAGATACTTCGTGTCGATTTCCGACAAAAGATTCCAGCAGAGGTCGAGCGTCTCTTCGATGCTTCGGTCCTCATCTCGGCTCTGACGCAGGAACTTGTCCTCAAAGACTCCAGAGAATTCAAGCAGTTGCCTGTCACGCTCGTTCAGTGCATCCTCACCAACAATCGCAACCAGTCCACGAAGTTCACGGCCCTGCGCGTACGCAGCGTACATCTGGTCAGAGATGCATTTGTGGTCCTCGCGGGTTGTCTTCTCACCGATTGTACCGCCCATTAGGCGAGACAGGGAGGGAAGCACATTGATTGGCGGATAGATACCACTTCCGTGCAACTCTCGTGAAATCACAATTTGGCCCTCAGTAATATAGCCTGAAAGGTCAGGAATCGGGTGGGTGATATCGTCACCGGGCATTGTCAAAATCGGGAATTGGGTAATCGACCCCTTCCTCCCCTTCACCAGCCCAGCGCGCTCGTACAGCATAGCCAAGTCAGTGTACATGTAACCCGGGTAACCACGGCGTCCGGGAACCTCTTCTCGGGCAGCCCCAATTTGGCGCAGTGCGTCGCAGTAGTTTGTGACATCAGTATAGATGACCAGCACATGGTAATCATGCTCGAAAGCGAGATATTCTGCTGCTGTCAAGGCGAGTCTTGGTGTAATCAAACGCTCGACTGCGGGGTCGTCTGCTAGGTTGACAAACAGAACCGCTCTCTCGAGCGCTCCGGTTCTCTCCAAGTCACTTCTGAAGAAATTGTACTCTTCTGCAGTGATTCCCATCGCACAGAATACGACGATGAATTCTTCGTCGCTGTCCGTCAATTTTGCCTGTCGGGCAATCTGTAGTGCGATGTCGTTGTGTGGTAGACCACTGCCACTGAAAATGGGCAACTTCTGGCCACGGACTAGTGTTGTGCAGCAGTCGATTGCGCTGATTCCAGTCTGGATGAAATCGTGTGGGCTCTGGCGAGCGAATGGGTTGATTGCAGCACCGATGATGTCGGCGTCGTGGTCGGCGACGATTTCTGGGCCACCGTCTCGCGGTCGGCCTGCTCCATCAAGAATTCGGCCGATCAAATCCTTGCTTACTGGCAACTTGAAAACATCTCCAAGGAACTTGACTCCAGTGCCTCGGTCGACACCAGCAGTGCCTTCGAAAACTTGCACGACGACCATGTCATCGCTGGTGTCGAGCACCTGTCCATTCTTGGTCGTGCCATCGGTCAATCGTAGTTGTACGATTTCGCCGAAGGCGACCGGTTCAGTCTTGTTGAGGAACACTAGTGGTCCCTTCACATCGGTGATTGTTCGGTATTCTTTTCCTGCCATTCAAATCCCTCCTCAGTTTTCCTCCGCCGCAGCGGCAATCTGCTTGTTCATCTCTTCCACCAAGCCGCCGAGGCGGTCGAGGTAATTATCCTCGAAGCGACCTCGCATGAGGTCGCTTCTTGCTGGTACATTGACAACATCCTCAAGAGTGCCGCCAGCGGCAATCGCCTTCTTGGCTGAGTCTTGGAAGGTCAAGATGGCTCTTGCCATCTCGTACTGTTGCTGAATGTCGGTGAATGCGTCAACTTCGTGGAAAGCGTTCTGTTGAAGGAAGTACTCACGAATCATTCGAGCAACCTCCAAAGTCAACTGTTGGCCGACTGGAAGTGCGTCTGAACCGACTAACTGAACAATTTCTTGCAACTCCGCCTCAACCTGAAGCAGACTGCTGATTTCAGTTCTCACTTCTGGGAAATCTCCGGCGATATTGTCGCGGAACCACTGGTCGAGTGACTGCGGGTACAACGAATAAGAGTTCAACCAATTGATTGCAGGAAAGTGACGCTGCCTCGCGAGAGGCGCGTCAAGACCCCAGAAAACCTTCACAATTCGAAGAGTTCCTTGGCTGACAGGCTCGGAAATGTCACCACCGGGTGGCGACACTGCACCGATGACGCTGATGGAACCATCTTCGCCATTCAGCGTCTCGACACGGCCGGCTCGCTCGTAAAACTCAGCGAGTCGGCTCGATAGGTAAGCGGGGTAACCCTCCTCACCGGGCATCTCTTCAAGTCGTGAGGAAATCTCACGCATCGCTTCTGCCCAACGGCTGGTAGAGTCTGCCATCAAAGCCACATCGTAGCCCATGTCTCGGAAGTATTCGGCGATGGTGATGCCGGTGTACACGGAAGCCTCTCGGGCAGCCACTGGCATGTTTGAGGTGTTTGCAATCATCACAGTTCTGTCCATCAGAGGTTGGCCGGTGTTCGGGTCGATTAGATGTGGGAACTCGTCGAGAACCTCAGTCATCTCATTTCCTCGCTCTCCACAGCCGATGTATACGACAATCTGAGCGTCGGAGTACTTTGCCAACGACTGCTGAGTCACTGTCTTTCCTGAACCGAACGGACCAGGGATTCCTGCGGTACCACCCTTTGCGAGGGGGAACAGGAAGTCGAGAATTCGCATTCCGGTAACCATTGGGGTATCCGGTGCGTACTTCTGATTGAACGGCCGAGGTGAACGGACTGGCCAGCGCTGCATCATTTGGATGTCAGTGCCGTCGTCGAGCGTGCAGACGGTTTCTGTAACTGTGAATTCGCCTGCTTTTATGCTCTTGATTGTGCCACTCTTGCCGGGTGGAATCATAATTTTGTGAGCGATGGTTGGGGTCTCCTGTACGGTCCCGATAACTTGGCCACCGACAACGGAATCTCCCTTCTTGGCTGTCGCCTCAAACTTCCACTTCCGCTCTTGGTCAAGGCCATCAGCATCGACACCACGGGTGATGAAAGTGCCCATCGTCTCCACCAAAACTGGGAGTGGGCGCTGGATACCATCGTAAATCTGCGTAAGCAGACCCGGTCCCAACTGAACCGCAAGGGTGAGCCCTGTGTTGGTCACAGGTTCTCCCGGGCGGACTCCAGAGGTGTCTTCGTACACTTGGATGACTGCCTTGTCGCCGTGCAATTCGATAACTTCGCCCATCAGGCCTTCGTCACCTACACGCACAACATCGTACATTCTCGCGGTCATTCCAGTAGCTGTTACTACAGGACCTGAAATCCTGTATATCTGTCCATCTTCACTCATTTTTTCACTTCCATTTCTTAATTTGGTGAGTTTCACTTCCAGAGGTCGACGCCAATGGCGCTCTTGATTTGCTCGCGCAGGGTGTTATCCTGCTCGGTGCCGATGCCAAGGAACGTCGGCGAGATGCTATCCGACAGCTGGATGCGAAGCCTGTCGGGCATCTTTGTGAGGTCGGCTGCGTCGATGACGACAATTCCGACCTCCTCATCTGTGAGGAGTTGGCGCAAATTTTTCTGCATCTCCTCCTCGTTTAGCGGGTTCATTATGCGGGTAATACCCGCTAGTTGGAATCCGAGGCTGAATTCGGGGGTGCCAATTACTGCTATCTCCATATTTTCACCTCAGATTCTCAAGTGCGCTTCGATTACATCATTGGAAAGGCCCGCTGCCTTCCCGCGTACAATCATACGCAAGTTTGCTACTTCGCACGCTTTGCGCTCGACGTAGCTGATGATTGGGAATGCTGACAGTGGACTGAGCGAGGCCATTTTGCTGAGCCCCGCCAATCGCTGTTCAGCGAGCAAGTTGACGATTGGGTCAAGCGTGCCGCTCTCCTTCGATGCAATCAGTGCATCGTCAAATCCGCTGTCATCAAAGTTCGGGGCACGCCTCAATATCTCGATTAGTGCCTCTTCGCTATCCGCCTCTGCGGCTTGCCGCAGATTGGTGGAATTTAGTGCGTGGCCGCCTTTGAGCATCATTTCGATTCGCTCCTCCGCAGGTAGGCCCTGTCTTAGAGCGCGGAAGAGGTTAGACACATTTCGGTAGTCTATCTCCTTCCTCAAGTAGCGGAGAAGTTGTGGGTGGTTGCTGCCTCCCGCTCGTAACTTCTCAGTGGCGTCATGGTAGTATTGTCTGTCCAGTGCGTCCTCAAGGGACATCAGGTCATCGCTGTTTTCGACCGATGCGAGTGTCTTGCCAAACTTGGTGCCGTCCAATGCTGCAATAGCATCCGGCAGGTTGTTCGAGTTTCGGACTACCTCCAGCCATTGGCTGTTAGCGTCGTTCTCCTCGGGCAATACTTGACTCGCAACGAATTCGTCAGAGACTCCACTGCGAACTGCGCGTAGAGCGGTCTTCGCCTTGTTGTAGGCGTAGCGCTCAACATAAATGGAAACCAAATCCTTCAGGCTTCCTTGGCAGAATCTCAAGACTTGATTCAAATCTCGGTCCATATTGTGGTTCAGAGCCGCCTCGACTAGGTCCGCACCGCTGAGTCGGGTTGCATACAGGTCCATATCTGGCCTGTAACCCATCTCTGAAATGCTGGCAGCCAAGGCATCAGGTCCCTGCTGAAGCAATTGCTTCATGCGTGTGGCGTCGATAAGGCCGGCCTTGCGCGCTTTCGCACGCGCAGAGGCGTTTGCCCAATTCGACTTTCCACGAGATATTGTTGCCATGACTATCCTTCCCTTCAAACTCAAGCGTTACCAAACAGTTCTGATGTCACATCGGCGAGAGTCGAATTCCATGACTCATCCAACCTGCCATCAAAGCGGTAATCGAGGACGACTGAGCCGTCCGACGATTCTAGCACGAAGCCGCCCAGACCATCGATGTCGTCGCCGACCTCGAAGCCCGATGCTGCCTTGTCCAATGCGCCCCGGTCGATTCCGACCGGATGCAGGACCATGCCTTCATCCGCTTCCCCTTTGGCTTGAGCGAGCAGTGCTTTGAGTAGCGCTGCTCGGCCTTTCAGACCGGCCGATCCAACCTGCTCGCGGACAGTTCCCCAAGTGGTATCCAACTCTTCGCGCCTTGCGATGAGTTGCACCTTCTGGTTCGCCTGTCGCGCGGATGCAACAGTCTCGGTCTCAATCTGAGCACATTCACGCTCGGCTCGGGATACAATCCCTTCACCGAGTGTCTTTGCCTCAGCCTTCGCTTCGTCGAGGATTCCCTTGGCCTCTGCCTTGGCTGCGTCGGTGATACCCTTCGCCTCCTTCTTCGCCGCAGTGGCGATCTCGCTGGCCAACGCTTCTAGCGTCATGTCAGTTCATCCTCCTCCAATTCTCCATTCGTAGTTCTGCTCACAGTAGGAACATCGCTAGGAATCCGAACAATACAACCGTCTCTGGTAGTACTGTAAACAATAGGCCGGTTCCGAATTTCGAGCTGTCTTCTGCGATCATGCCGACCGCTGCTGCTCCAATTTGCCCCTGCCCAAGGCCGGTTCCAATTCCACAGCCAGCCAGTGCGATTCCTGCACCTAGCTTAGCCGCGTCAAAGTTCTGTCCGCTCGCATCTCCATCTTGTGCACTTGCGACGCCCATGAATAGGGCTGCACCGCTCAATACGAGCGATGCGCGCAATGCAATCTTTTTCAACATCTTCATGTTTTTTTTCCTCCATTTTTTTTCCATGCTATGCATAGGAATCTGATAACTGATTACTCGACCTCCACGGAACGAGCCGAAAATCCGAATGGCGCAAACTTCTCGCCCGCGACCTCGTAGAATTGTTTCATCCACTCGACTAGGTGTAGTCGAGCGGCGTGGATGTTCGGACTGACAACGCCCAGTAGCCATGCAAACCCTTGCACGACTAACCATCCGAAGAAGAGTGAGAGGAGCATGAAAATACTGCTTCCAACACCGAATGCAAAGCCCAATCCTCCCGAAATTAGGAAGCCGAGTAAGAATTGGCGGCCGAAGGAGTCGAGCCCGAGTGGGGCGTTTGAAATTGAAATTTTCATCAGTTTCAAGGCGAATGGAAGAATTACAGGAAGCAGAATTGCTGCAAGAATGAATCCGCTGATATTTGCGTGGTCGAGGTCTGCGATTAGTCCGACCAATCCAACGCCATGGTCACCGTCGATGTAGCCGTACAACATGTGGTTGCCAGTCTCTGCAATCTTTACTCCGACGATTCCCACTGCGAAAAGTCGCACATATGAGACAACCGTCGACATCATTCCAATGCCTTCAATCGGGCCTAGCATTGCAGCGATTGCTGGCGGCATTCCGTGATATTTGTAGGAGGCATAAATCAGCATCAAAACTCCGACCGCCGCGATTGCTGCGCCAATCACCTGCATTGATGAGAGGAAGTCAGAGTATCCAGCGCCGTGGTCCCCTTTGAGGCCCAAGAATGCGTATGCGAAGAAGAAGCCGCCGACCAAAATCGCAATCCAGCAGCCCTTGTCGAAGAAAGCGACTACAGGCCCGACATTGCCGTGTGAGTCGCCGTATTTCCAGGTGTCACGGAAGCCAATTCCGAGTCCGAGAAGGGTGTGGAAAACACCCATGTAAATGGTGAGCAGGATGAGGTCCTCGAGGTTGCCGCCGTCGCCAGCCATGGTGACTCTGTGGAATGGATAAGCCATCTCCATACCGAATGGGAGGCCGTGTTCGATGCCCGCGAATGCGAACCAACCCAGTTCTGCAGTGGACCAGTGGTAGCCGCCGCCGTTAGGGTAGAAAATGGTAGGCCAAGTAGCCCAAGCCGGTGCTGTGGATTCTGCCCATCCCCAATGCCCTCCTGCTACTTCGCAGGCGTGAGCGTTGACAATCGCCTCGATGTCACAATGACCGTGAGGTAAAATCTCAAATCCAGCGAATTCGCCATAGATGTAACCGAAGATGACTGTTGCTCCGCCAATGTAAGCGAGGAACTTCGCTGCGAGCAACATTGTCTCGTCGTGTCCCTTCGCTCTGTATAGGGCGTATCCTACCCCCATGGTAACGAATCCATAGGCCATGTCGCCCAGCATCAATCCGAAAAAGAGTGGATAGGTGATGAACATGAAGATGGTTGGGTCGACCTTGCCGTAGGAAGGGCGACCCATCAAATCGGTGATGAGTTCCATCGGCTTGCTCTTGTGGCGGTCGGCGAATTTGATTGGCGGCATCTCCAATTCGGGGCCGTGGTGGCCGTGGCCACCGCCACCGGGGGTGATTTTGAATTTCTCTGTGTCAACATAGAGGCAGGTGTTTGAAAGTGCAGACTTGACCTCATCTGAGCGGGCTGTCTCAACCCAGCCATCGATGACGAAGGCGTGGTCGCTGGTCGCTACTCTTACTGGGCAGAGTGCCATTGACATGTCCCGCTCAAGCAGTTCCACTCCACCTTGTAGGGTGGCCCCGTTGTTGTCCCCCCAATCTTCGAGTAGAGTTTGGAGTTGATGCTTTTCATCGGAAAGTGAACTTGCTCGCTCGGAGAGTTCTGTCAGTCTGCCGGTAATGTTCCCACTTCCTGCTGGAACCGTTTCTGAGACGAATCCCGCTTCGTCAAGTGCTGACTGAACTGCGCTTGCCTGTTCATTGCGGCAGAATGCTGCGACAATGGAACTCTTTTCGCCGCCTCTAATGACAAGGCCGCCTGCGGTAGCATATTTTGCAGCCGATGTATCTTTCATCGAGCCGACAAATGCTGTAACACTCTCATATCCTGAGAGAAGGTCAAGGTCGATTCCAAGTGGTTCGAGAATCTTTAGAGCAGCCGATTCCTCAGCGATTGCTGACTCTTCGCTTTCGATTGCATCGATTCGGTCGCCAGCGCCGAGCATCTCATCGACTAGAGTCGGTAAATCAGCCCTCATCTTGTGCCGAATTGGAGTTGCTTCGAGTGGCACCTTGACATCATCTGTTGCGATTTGGGAAATCACACTGCGGTAGCGGTTGAGGTCACGGCCAATCTTTTCGGAGACCGGGTTCGGCTTTCCAAGATTCAACCCCTCTTCGTCACCGGAGTAATCCACAACATGGACTGCATTTAGGTCAGCGAGAATCTGGATGGCTTCGTCGACATCACCTAGCATGCCAGCAGCGGTCAGCCGTGACATTCCTTGGGTTGTGAACTGACTCATCTAACGCTCCTCCTTTGGACTCAATTTTGGATCACTCTGCACTGAATGAACTGAGCACGACATCAACTGCTGCGGAGCGGTTCTTCTCACCCTGCTTTCGAATCGACTTCAAGGCCTTCTCACCCTCTGCTCGCACACCATCTGCTTCCTGTTCTGCCTCGTTCCGAGCCGACTCAAGAAGTGCTAGTGCGGCAGCGTCTGCTTCCCGCTTACCATTTGCCAATGCATCAGATGCATCGGCGCGCGCTTTGGTAACGATTCCAGACGCATCAGAGCGCGCCTTTTCGAGCTTTGCTGCAGCCTTCTCTTCGGCTGACTTTATCGACTTGAGTACATTATCACGAGCCATGGTCTTCACCCTAAGGGTGAACGGCCGACTTGGGAGCGGTTTATGAGAGTAACCAATCGGGCCGCACTGCCCCTCCGACGCGTTCAAACGAGGGCCGATATGAGCGTTGGTTGGAGAGGGTGATGGACAGCGAGCGCATAGGTACCGAGGATTGGTCCGAATTGCAGCGCAATCTAGAGGCGACTATCCCCGTCTACGACCGAATAAATCGCTTCGCCACTCTCGGCCAAGACCAACGATGGCGCAAGGGAATTCGGAGTCTAATTCATCCTGGTAGTTCAGTACTTGAAATCGGCTGCGGCCCGGGAACTTTCGCTGAGAAAATCGAGGGCTGTGAAGTCACCTGTCTCGACCCAATTCCTGCCATGCTTGAAGTCGCGCGCGCCCGCGTGGCGACCGCGCGTGAGGCCCGAGGAGAGTCGCCAGCCAAGTTTGTGGAGGGGACGGCGGAGGAGATTCCCCTACCCGATGACGAATTCGATGTGGTATGCTGCCTTTTCTCATTCCGCGATTTCCATGACAAGCGAAAGGGGTTGGAGGAAATTCTCCGAGTTTTGAAACCAGGTGGCCAACTACTGATTTGCGACGCTGGCAAATCGAACTTCCTACACGGCTGGATTGGCTACCTTTGGATGCGGGTTTGGGTGGGAACCTACGCCCGCGTTGTGTGTAAACAGGACGAGCACCCATGGAAATGGCTGACCAAGACCTATGTTCACTTCGGAACTACCCGCCAATACAAGCGGATGTTGAGAGATATTGGCTTTGAGCAGGTTCGCGGCAGGCTACTGTTCCCCGGCATGGCCTCTCGATTTATTGCCGTCAAACCTTAGTCTCAAACAGCCCTTGGATGACCCGCTGGGACCACTCTGAAGATTCTCTTCGTCGGTTGGTCGAGCCTTGGATATTCAGTCGCTTCACAAATCCCAAAGGACCCGCTCTTCGCAGTGTCGATAATTTCATCCCGATGTAGAGTCACTATGTGCGACACCACCAGTTTTCCAGTCGAGTCGGGGTCGTAAGGGGGATCTGCTGAATAGAAACTGACGAGAAACAGGTCATCCAATTCAACCAGTTCATCGATGTAATACTCCAACCTTCGAAGGTCTGTGTTACAGTAAGCGAGTTGCATTCCGAATGGCTCCAACGCCTTTGACCAACTGTGCGGAGATTGAGTGTTCACATTCCCCATAAAATGCTCCGGGCCAACATCGAATCCACTCGCACGCGCTAATTGTGAAAGTGTATTCAAAACGCAAGTTGGGCCACTTTGGACCTGATGTCGAATGTTCAAATCTCTGAAAAACGGCCCCTGTGGCTCATCGATTCCATCCGCCTCCCAAATAGGTGCATTCGGGCTCGGCCTCCATCCAATTATTTTACTCATTTCAGCGCTTTCATACATCATTAATCATCACCGATTCTTTCGAATCAAAAGTAAATGAATCACGACACTATATGAGTGATATATCTCAAATTAACAACGATTCCGCAATCCTGACATTGTGAAAGCCAACGATACAACCACGATTGAAATCCCGATGAAAACTAAGACTCAAATTATCACTAACGGCCGCCGACAATCAACAGCCCGCCGCAATCCATTCGTCCCAAGAATTCTCATCGCTGCCTCGGTCATGAAATCGTTCCTACAGAACGCCCAAAACATATTTTTTGACCGTGTGCTAATTTGCAGCGGCTTTGCCATCGTCACATTTAGCGCCTTGTCGTACCCAGCGAGGGAAGACCCAGAATTGAGGTTGGAGATGATGGCGTCACCAGCCATTTTCCCCGAAATTATCGCTTGACCGATACCCCCGCCATTGGAGGGCATGACCAGCCCGGCCGCATCCCCGACACCCAGAACATTGTCGTTGACTGCCGATTTCACTTTTCCACCGAGTGGTATCCAGCCGCCGCCATAGGAATGAATTGTGACTCCGAGCCCTTCGCAGAAAGCGTCCAGCCACTGTTTTAGCGGTCTGTCGATGTATTTGTGCCGGATTCCGATGCCGACATTTGCGATTTCACCCTTGGGAATTATCCACGCGTAGCCGCCTGGTGCCACCTTTCCCATGAAAATGTCAAACGAGTCTGTCTGATGCCCGCTAACCTGACAATAGATGGTCGGAAGTTGCACCCCCGGTCTTTCACCCTGCCCACGCAGGCGGGAAACATGGGCTAACGCACCTGAAGCGTCGATGACATAGTCTGCCGTGTAGGTACCGTTGTTGGTTCGGTAGACCTCTCGATTCAATTTTGGTTGCTTCTGGATTTTTCTGAGTTCTGTGCCAGTGCGGATTTCTGCGCCGGCTCTCTGGGCGCGATCGCCAAGATGGCCATCGAATTGGAGGCGATGAGCGCCATAGCAATCGAGTTCGAAGCCGTATTCTTTCATCGAGGGAGTGAAGAGTCTCATCCATTCGAGATATTGCCCCATCACGTGAGGTGGAAATTTCCAATAATCCTCTAGCCAAGGGTCTTCCTTGATGACTGGGAAGGCGTCGCTCATCTCGCTCCATGCTGGCACGCATTCGCCACATTGCGCTGGGTTTCCGACAATTTGTCGCTTCTCGATGACAAGAACATCGAGCCCCTCTTCGGCGAGTCTCATAGCAGCGGCAGAGCCACCCGGACCCGCTCCGACTACCAGCACTTGGCGGTGTTCGGGCTCGTTGGATGAAGCGCTCAATCTTCCACCTCCTCACTCATGCCTATCCATCACCTGGCAGGTCAGCCATTCGAGCGCATCTCGGGCGTCGGACTGAGGGAATTGGAGTAGAGCGTCAAGAGCGCGGGCTAGATGGTTGTCGACCAGCGTGCGGGCGTAGTCGAGGCTGCCGGTCGCATTGAGCAGGTTGGTCAGTTCATCCCACATGCTCTCATCAAAATTGTCAATGATTTCTGAGAGTCGACTACGAGAGTCACCGTGCGACATCGTCAGCGAATGTATCAGCGGTAGTGTCATCTTTCCTTCGACTACATCTGTGCCGCGCGGCTTACCCATGCGCTGGTCCCCTTCGAGGTCTAGCAGGTCGTCAACAATTTGGAAGGCTAGACCTAGTTCTAATCCAAAAATTCCGAGGATGGCTGCAGTCTGTTCGCTGGCACCCGCTACTAAGGCGGCTGCTTCGCAGCCAGACTCGAAAGGACCAGCAGTTTTTCCAGAAATGATTTGGTAGTAATCTTCGGGAGTGGTTGCCAGATTTCCTACATGTCGAAGTTGCATCAGTTCTGCAGATGCAATTCTCGCACAGCAATTTGCCATCAGTCGAACGATTTGCTCATCATAGCGACCACCCAACCCGAATCCTTCGACGAACAGGTAATCGCCGGCGATTATGGCTTGGGCTGAGTCGTAACTCTCGTGAAGTGTCGCCACATTTCGACGGAACTTCGCTCCATCATTGATGTCGTCGTGAACTAGAGTGGCGGTGTGTATCATCTCAAAGGCGAGTGCCAATGGCATGACATCGCCATCACCTTGGTTGCTGCCCCCCGCCAACTGATGAGTGAGCAGGATGAGAATTGGACGCCAGCGCTTGCCGCCGGCCAACAGTACCTGTCGGGCGAGGGCCATCGCTTCGGCATGCTCACCAGCCTCAGCCGCTTCCACATGAGCGACCAACGCGGTCTCAACCGCCTCGCGCTTCTGCTCAAGCAGTTCGAGATGATATTCGGGGGCTTGCATCTTTCTCGCATCGGAGCACAGGGGTCGGATATATCAACGGGTGGCTGCGGCAGTCGAGCGCAGGAGCGTGATTCGATGACCGAGGACGAAGAGTTGAACATCGTATATGCGCCCAGTCAAAATGGTGACCTTGAGAGCGCAATCCTCACACTATCAGAGAGTGGCGCCCCATTTGAATCAACTGAGAAGACCTCAATAGACGACGCTTTCAAGGCGCTGAACGATGGCACTGCCGACCTCTTGTTGACTACAGCAATCGACATTCGCGAGTTAGGTGGAGCCCCCGCCGGTTTTACCGTTGCAGGCGCTTTGGCCTTGCGCGATTGGAACCATGTTTTGGTTGCTGAAGACCGTCCGGAACACCTGCCGAAAGGTGCAATCGTACTCTCGCCGAGCAAACTCCAGCGCCGACAACTACGCCGACTGCGCTCCGACGGTAGGATTCGTTCGCCGAAAGCTCACAGCGAAATTGCGGAAATCTCTCTCCCAGAAGAGGTTACCAAAGACTCGTACGCATTCATCAATTGGGCTGAATCACTACGTGAATCGGGTGACATCGACGGCTACATCATCCCTCGACACCAACATCGCCTCGCCGGCATCCGGACTCGCCGACACGCGCTGACCGCCGAGCCAAAGGAAGATTCTCTGATTCGCTTCCTACCCTCGCCTCACGCCGGACTTCTCCTGCTTATCGGCAGAACAAGCTTCCCACGCTCACTCGCCCTACCCTTCATCGATGAAGAAGGCGAAACCGCTTGGGAAATCGGCGAGATTATCCTCGATGGAATCAATGCCACAACCCACGACATCTTGGGCATCTCGGTTAGGCACAGGCAACCCGGACCACTCTTGAGCGAGGCGGAACGGAGGAGGGATTTGTTAACTCAGGAAGCCTTGAAAAATACCGAGGGGGAACTGGTTGATTTCGGGGTGAAAGTGGAAATTTCCATTGAACTTCTAGACCGCAGGGGGCGAGCGACCGTCAGCATGGAACGACTTGCAAACTTGGACGAAGCGACCCAAGTAGCCCGATTTCTCATCAGCGACTGGACGCGACTAGTCCGCCTCACTACCCGAGAAAACGAATTTCTCAATTTGTGAAATCAGTCATCATTTTTCACGGTTGAAGTTCTGCCCAACACCTCTGCGAGGTGGCTCTGCCACTGTTCAATCGATGATTGACTGCCATCACCGTCAACTCTTCCTAGATACAAATCCATTCTGGACTCATCGAATACAGTCTCAGCATTTCTTAACTTTTCAGGTGGAGATGTGTTTTCTAATTCGGAGTAGATAGATTCGAACCGTTCTGCTGACTGTGCCCACTCCGAACTTGCAGTATCGAAAGCGCTCAAGGTGTCCTGCACCAAATCTGCAGGGCTCGGCTCCTTCGCCCGTGCTGCGATTAATGTGGTCTCAATTCCAGCCAATCCCTTGCGAATTCCCCCCAAGCCAGTTGCAATCTTCAAAATCGAATCTGTGAGAATCGCTTTGTCCACTGAAGATTTTGAAATCTGCTTTTGTACCAATTTGAACTCTTTTTCCAAATTAACTAATCCGACCAATGATGCGTCACGCGATTGGCCGCCGTCGATGTGAATCTCGTACAGACGATTGTGACGGTCGAGCAATTCTCGCAACAGGTCGCCCAAAATATCGCCGACATCAGCGTTGACCTGCACCTGCCAACCCTTAAGTTCCAACTCAGCCGCTCGTAATCGCCTCTGAGTTTCCTTCCGGTGCTCTCCCATTGGCTAGCCCCACCAGCCCCAAAGGGCCACTTTGAAGTCAAATCGGCTTCGGTTTGAACCTGTCGCCGTCACAAAGGGCTCCTGCCGTTCTAATTAGGCGCAACATAGATGTTTGAATCGTTGTGACTGGCCAGTCAGGGGAAGGGCATGGCCGTAGACGAAGCATTACTCAATAGCCTCTACGTAGGCCGTTTGGAGGACCTGCGAGAGGTCGCAGCGGAGCATGACTTGCCTCGCTCAGGAAATGTAGAGCAATTACGGGCCAAATTGATTGCAACTTTGGTCCTGCCTGACATCGATTTTTCAGATGGTGGAATCCATTCAATGCAGAACGGAGAGTTGTCAGAACTTCTCGGAATTTTCGGCGTCAAGAAGTCCGGTTCTAAGAAACAGAAGATGCAGCGACTTTGGCTTCATTTGAATGAAGACCCGAAGCGAGTCAATGTCGAAAAACTTCCAGACATGATTCGGGAAGACCTGCACGCTCTTTGCGTCTCGCTGGACCTTGCGCGCTCTGGTAACAAGACCCAATTGATGGGCCGTGTAGCCGGTGTGATTTCATCCCAAGATGGCTCATGGGGGAAGGTCAAGAAAAGCCTCAAAAAAGGTATCAAAAAGGCCACTGCGACCCGACCTACCACCTCTACTCCCGAGCCACCTACGCCAACTCCTGCGCCAACTCCTACGCCAACTCCTGCGCCGACCCCTACCGAACTAGAAGCGCCGGCAGACCCGAGCCCGACCCCTGCAGAGGAAGAACCCGAAGGAGGCGAAATTCCCACATTGATGACCTTGGACGAGGGAGCCGGTGAAGCAATTGTCCGTCTCGAGGCTCGCACAGCAGAATTATCTAGCCACCTACGCGAATTCCTACTCATCGGCAGGGACCAAGACGAGGGAGATATCGCCGCATTCATCGAGGACTTGGGGCGACTCGGATTCGGGATTCAACACTCAATGGTTCGTGACAGAATTCTCGGCGAACTTCAAGAAATGATTCAACTCAAGCAGAGTGAGGATGTGGCGCGCGGCGCTCTGCCCGGCTCATGGCGGGAGAAGCAAGCACTGCGCGGGCTAGAAAATGCGAGACCGGAGTTGCTTGACCTTCTCGATTCAATTCTTGAGCGCAAGAAGGGTGATGTCGCAGGTGCGCGGCTGGACTTTGAGTTGGCAGCGGGTGAGATGGGTCTCGACCTCGATTTGGCGGCGATAAGTGGGCGAGTCCACGGTTTGTTCGATTTGCAGGTCTCTCTTCGTGCGAGTGAGCAGGAGATGGACCCTGTGACAGCAAGGCGCCAGCGTGCACTTGACATCCTCTACCGAGGAACTCATGATGCGACTCCCGAAGCGATGGCGCATCTAGGAAAGATTGAGACTCAAATGGAAGCGTTTGAGCGGGTTGTTGAAACAATCGTCCGACGCTCAGAAGGTGCCTTCGGACCTGCTGAGCACGCGCTCTTGGTCCGCTTCCTCGAGCGAAGGGGTTGGGACGCAAACCATCCTGAAGTTCGACCCCGGATGCTCGCTGCGGCGGGAATTCTTGCAGCAGAGATGGGATATGTCTCACCGGAAGATATCCCTGCTCTTCCTACTTCGCTATCACTCGACCCCGAGAGGGTCGCAGATGTTGTCGATGCGATGAGAGATGTTCTAGCCGACATGGGGCGGTTGCCTCCCACACTCGAAGATTTGGAATCGAAGGATGACTCCGAAGATGCGGGCAAAGAGAGAGTTCGAGGGAAGTTGGATGCGGCGGACAGTCTACTCCGTAGGCTCAACCGAGGAACATCGGAAGACTGAGCGTTAGTCTCATTCACCCTTTGAATAGAAGGATTGAATTATCTTAGTCACCGACTCGATATCCCTTATTCCTCGAGCGTTCAAATCATTCAGAATCTGCTCACGCTGTCTAACATGCGCCTCAAAGTCGGCAGGCTTCAACCCCGCCGCACTGCAGATCAGTTCTCTCAACTTGCTCGGAACACCGGTCTCAACTGTCAAATCCTTGGCCGGATCATATTTCCAAATAGGATTGAGCCGCGGTCTCTCTCCCTCCATTCCAGCGATTTCAGCAATCTCAAGAATTCGACGGACTTGCTTACCCTCTCGATTAATTCTGCTCTGAACAATGATGAGGTCTAGTCCGGTCATCATGATTGCAGGGACATTCATCGGTGGACTTGTCATTCGAGTGATTGTTTCCATCGCTGTGTTAGCGTGCAGACTTCCAAACGAACCGTCGTGGCCGGTATTCATCGCAGTCAACAAGGTAGCCGCTTCTGGACCACGCACCTCACCGACGATGATGCGGTCTGGCCTCATTCTAAGACTCGACCTCAAACAATCATCCATCCCGACCGAAGAGGTGCCGTCAGGCCGCTCTTCACGGGTTTCCATCCGCAGCCAGTGGTCGTGGTAGAGTTGTAGCTCAGCGGTGTCTTCAACGGTCAGAAGTCTCTGGTCCCAACTGATGAACATCCCAAGGCAATTCAGGGTAGTTGTCTTTCCAGAGCCGGTTCCACCGGAGATGATGAAATTCGCTGCCCGAACTCCAAGACCATCAACCCAGCACCACATAGTTGCAGCAAGTCTAGCGTCTATAGTACCAAACCGAATCAAATCAATGATTGTGATTGGGTCCTCGCGAAACTTTCGGATGGTGAGAGTCGGACCGTCCGGCGATACTGGAGGTATCACCCCGTTTACTCGGCTTCCATCTGGTAGCCTACCATCGAAGAGAGGCACCGCACCAGGCCCATCACCGAGAGGGATGTTGGTGAAGGCCGCGATGTTCTTGGCAACCTTGAGTCCTTCTTCATCCTCAATCCAAATATTTGTTCGGCACATACCGTGTTCTCGGTGGGCGACCTTCACACACTGCTGCCCCCCATTGTACATCACCTCCTCAAGACCGTCGTCTTCCAAAAGTGGCTTCAAAGCACCATAGGGGTTTGGTGGAATTTGGCCATCTACATGGTAAATCGGGCTCGGGTGTCCCGGCTCAAGATAAATCGTCACTTTGCCATATTTTTCCAACACTTTCTCACTCATTCAATCACTTCTCCTTCATCAAAACAGGCCTGCTCCAAGGTATGTTCCCATGTACATCACTTGGGCGAAAAGCGCCCATGGCGCAATCCAAAAAACCGATGAAAAAAGTGGGCGCCCGAGCATAAGAGCGCCTGCAATCGTTGAGAACGCTGCACCTGCAGCGAAGTAGAGAAGCATTGGAGGATGAAATAGTGCCATCGGAATGCCGGTTTCTGGGCCAGCGAACAGTCCAAACATGATTCCTATTGTCCCGGGTAACAGCATGCACATCAGAACCTGCATCGTCAAAGCTTGGCCTTGTAAATCTAAGACCCGCTTCATCCGAAGTCGGAAAAGTCGGTCATATTCAAGACTCATTGAGAAGGTGACCTCCTGTAGTGGCGCCTCGTTCTCGTCGGCGGTTTGGAGCAGATTGAAAGCACGTTGAACCGCTGAACTCCGCGTATTCAGTGCGAATTCTGACAAGGCCGCATCGAAAGTCGTCGCCTTACTCCTCGACACCGCTTGACGCAGCATCTTCCCCAGCAAGTCGGTCCGTTGACTCGATAATGTGGTAATTGCCTGTTGAAGACCAAGTCCAGCCCCAATAGTTGTCGAAATTCCCTCCAACAATTCAGGCAGACCCTTCTCAATCCTAGAGAGACGCCGCCTCTCAATCAGGTATGGCAAACCTCCGCCAATACTGATTATCGTCGCGGGAATCAAAAATGACATCATTATCGAATCGGTAACCATATCCAAGAATCCGAAAATTCCCATCGCCATACTTCACACCCCCGGGTCCTTCGACTTCACACCGAGTAACATCAACCCAAGCGCTGCTACGGCGGCTAACATGCCGCCGTTGTAAAGCAGCAACATGGTGTTCTGGTCTGGAATTGATACACCTGGCAAGCCTTGTAACCCCCCCATCAGGAAGGGTGCGAGAGCGGCGAGGCCGAGAATCAGTGGGGCTAGGAACCCAACTGTGAGGGCCTTTTCGGGTAACCCTGAGAGGTCCTCGATGTACCGCTTCAACTTGTCATTTCGGTTTTCTTCCGCACGGTTCGCCTGTTGGTCGAGGGAGCCCAGCATGTCGGTGTTCGAAGTGATGTTATTCAAAATCGAATTCAAAAGGCGGCGGTAATCGTCACTTTTCGAAGAGATGACTAACTTGCGAATTTCGTCTTCGACCCGTTGGCCCCTTTCGATTCCTGAAAGAACTCTGGTGAAATCTCCACTGATTCTGCCGTAGCCACCTTTCGCAATGTGGGAGAGTGCCGATTCGATTCCGACCCCAGCACCGAGGAGAACCTGAATTGCGCGGAGCGCATAAATCAGATTGATTTCCTCTTCCTGTGCTGACATTAGCAACCCCTCAAATCGCATCCTGTATGAGTAAAATTTCGAAAGTTCCGACATTACTGTCGTAGCACAACCTTGCGAAACAGACCTTTAATTCCATCTCTTCAAGTGGCTCTATCAGCCAACATGTACCAGCGCGGAAGACCTCCAGAACTTTCAGATAAGTTTCATCATCAATTCGGCCAGTAACGATGTATTCGGCACTTTCTGACCCTTGGTCGATCAGGTCATCTCCTTCGCCATCGCGGGCGACCTCGCGCTGAAAGCGCCTTCTTTGTTCAATCGCAATTGCGCAGTCATCCAACTGCAACCAATCACCTTCTGATGTACGAATATAGCACGGCCGCTCTCCAACCACAGGGTTCCCTCATAGGGGTCACGGAACCTCCTCGCCCATGAAAGTAGCGCGTAGCGCTTTCGCGCCGATACTGATAGTATCGTTCATTTCAGAGCAGCGAAATCGAATTCTCATCCCGATTTCTCAAAAGGAGCCGCTTGAAATAAACTGGCGCTCAAGAAGCATCGATATGTCGGAAAAACCCGAAACTCTGCTCGTATGCCTTCCCTTCGTCGAGCATTCTGTCGAGAGTCGCCTCCGCTTCGGGCCGCTTGATGCCAGAATCGGTACAGTGCTTCATGATCGCATCGTAGGCTAGACCGTCGCCGGTGTCACCGGATTTCAGACATCCTTCGATGAGTTCCTCAACATCTGCGCTGCCAGCCGAATCTGAACCGGCCGGTGGAGGTGTGGATTCTTCTTCCACTTCGGTAAATGTGGTTAGATTCCCTTCAGCCCTGTCGAGTGCTCTCAGTACACCGACCATGTGGACCTCTGTGTCGACTTCACCGTAGTGACCCGCCGCCAAGATTAGTCCGGGGCTCAAATCCGTTGGAATACCGACTACTCGATGAGCGTCGGGGCTAGGCTCCACATCGCGGCTCTTTTGGAAGAAATCGATTCTTCTAAGGGTGGCGTCGGCAGTTGAGACGAGCCAGTTAGCGTAGCCTGTCCCATCTGTTACTGTGAATTCCTCCAAGCGAATTCGATTGAATACAGCGCCGTCATCGCTGACATTGGAATTGCTCTTTCCCACTGCGAGAATCAAGGTAGGTTCCGCCTTCTCGTGGATAGCCATCAACTCCTCCATCTCGGAGTGAATCTCAGGCTGGAAAGAACCGACACTGAACATGTGCAAGCCGGTCGGGTCACGAAGGCTGCCGAGGTACATCGTGCCGTTGTCGGTCTCTCGCCTCTCCATCTTCTCAAGCAGCCCAGCAACCAACATCCGGTTGGTCTTAGCACCCAATTTGGTGATGACGAAGGAGGGGTCGTACTCTCCAGAACCCTGTTCGAGAAGGTCAGACTCGTAGAACTCTCGGGCAAACATTCTGATTGCCGGTTGGCGTTGGAATCGTCGAGTACTCATGACAACACCCCCCAACTTGCCCTAACCGCTTGAGACTTCTCACTCGGCGCAATTGCATCGACTTCAAGTTCGTCGCAAAGCAACATCGCTCCTTGGTCGTCGATGAGGCATCTGCAGCGAGCAGTCACATCTTTGCCGAGTAATGTGCTTCGCAACTCTCGAACAAAAGTTTCCTGACCAAAGTCATCGATTTGGGCAATCACTTTCTCCATGTCTTTGCCGAGATAATTCTCACTCGATTCCTTGTTGAGCAGGAGAGAGGCGCTAGTTGAACCGTCGTCGAGCACCAATCGGAGTCGCAAGTCCTTGTTTCCTTGCAATTCTCCATGGTCCACACACGAGCCGTCGCGTAGAACTCTACGACACTCAGGGCAGCGCATGATTATCCCACAATCAGAACGGACTGATACGATCATACCCTTCGTTTGGACTCCGCTTTTTGAACCGCCGGCCAAAAGTTCAGTCAAATCTTGGTCAACCCAATGGTCAGCAGCATCAATCGCATCCCACGGCGGCTTCTCAAGGACCGTCACCTGCTTCGCTTCGTCGATGGTAATGTCTGGTGTACCCTGCCATGCGCGTACTCGCACACCCGTGAGTGAAACATAGGCTGGTAGTGAATCGCCATCTATCGGCAACTCATCCCACGCCGTCATTCGACAACGGCCGGTCGGGTCGAGTACATCTCCACCCCAGAGAGTTTTCTCTTCGCCATCTGAATTGGTGAAAGTTCTGGCAGCCCAATTGGTCACCTGCACGGTGATGGCAACATCTCTTGAACCATCTCGAAGGCCGGAAATATCCAACTTTGAACTCACTTCAAGGTCAGTTTGGCTGGCGAAATTGCCATCGTGGAACACCTCGACCTTCGTACGATCACCGAGATTCAATTCCGGAGTTTCTCTAAATCGGCGAATCGAGGCGCCTTCGATGCGTAGAAGAGTGCCTACCTCGTGTTCAAACTCAGCCCAAGAGACGAATCCGATTGAACCGCTTGCGTCGGCAATTTTTCCTTTCATGATATCTAGCGTACCAGAACCATCCTTCTTGTTGATGGTCTGAGGGTTGACTGACATGAGCCTACCGACGACGGTGACAAATCCTTCTCTTGTTCCTGCCTCTTCGATTGTGATTGGGTCGGAGGTAGCGAGGGAAACTGCTTGACCTCCTTCCTCTAGCACCACAACATTGCTGCTGCGATTGACATTGATTGACTTCTTGCCCTGCCACTCGTTGACCGAGACGCCTTCAAGTCGAACGATTGAGCCTGGAGCGAGCCTTTCATGATGCTCTCCCCAGTCCTTGAAATCCCAGCGAACGGAGTCGTTGGTATCGCTGTAAGGCGCATCTTCAATCCAACCGAACGCAACTTGTTTCTCTTCACCGCGCACCGTTTGGATGCGAGGTGTGTAAGTGACGACCTTGACCTCAATCGTGATATTTTTGTCATCACCCATCAGTTCTGTAAAACGGTCAGCTTTCTTGCTAGCGCCGCCTCCGCTGAATGCCGCCTTAGCAACATCTTGAACTGTACTCTCGTCGACATCAAATTTACGCAACACCGAACGGAATGCATCCTTCGGCGTAACAAGGAAGTCTTTCTGGTACTTCTCGAATTCCGCTCGAATTTCACTCTCATCGGCGTCTTTCGCCTGTTCCTTTACTCTCTTGACATACTCGTCAATCTCATCTGCTGCCATTTCGCTCTACCTCGTGTCCGTATCGCTCAGGAGTGGTTGAGTAAACCAACTTCGACAGACACGGTCGCACGGTGGCAGGAAGCGCGTAGGGCACTGGTGGCACTAACGGCATTTACCGACCGAGGGGCGACAGTCTGGCGTGCGGGTTGGGGAAGACTCTGCACTCCATCACCTCCGGGGAGCATCGACCCCATCCCGACGGTTCTTAATCGATTGCTCCCATTTCACTAGAATTTCGATGTCAACCAAATCTAATCGAGTTCAATTTACTAACTCGTTCTCGCCCACATTGTTTGGCTTGTGTCTAAAAGAAATGGGGGAACCCCACAAATTGATGGCGGAGCGGCGCGAGTTCACATTCGGCGATGTAACAGTCGCACCGGGAACAAGTTGTCAGACTTCAATCGAAGTCGGTAGCGACCCGCTAGGTCAATCATCTGAAATGCCAGTTCACATAATCCACGGAGCCAAGCAAGGGCCGACCCTCGCCGTCACCGCAGCAATCCATGGCGACGAACTGAACGGCACCGGAATCATCCACCACCTCATCTACGGAGCCGACCATGAAGCGGACACCAAAGATGACCACATCGATTCAACCACAATGTGTGGTACTCTAATCCTCGTCCCTGTAGTCAATGTAGAAGGCATGTTGCTTCAAGATAGGCACACGACTGACGGCCGTGACATCAACCGCCTGTTCCCGGGGAAATCGAGTGGAAATCACTCGCAACGGCTCGCCCACGCACTTTTCGAGCAGGTCGTGAAAAAGGCAGACCATCTGATTGACCTCCACACTGCCCCGTCAACCCGAATGAATGTGCCTCATGTGCGCGCAAACCTTGACAAAAAGAATTGCAAAACTCTCGCCCGTGCCTTCGGTACTGAGGTGATTCTTCACTCCGATGGACCAGAGGGAAGTATCAGACGAGAAGCGGTAGATATTGGCGTTCCGACAATCCTGCTTGAAAGCGGGACTTCTCATCGATTTGAGCCGGAGTCACTCGAATGCGGAGTGCGCGGAATTCTCAATGTGATGGCAAAACTAGGCATGATTGAAAGGAAAATCGAGCGACCTCGATGGCGACTCCTAGTTCGTCGATTTCGTTGGGTGCGTTCGACAACAGGGGGGCTACTCCACAGCCTAATCGAGGGGGGCGCGAGCGTCAAGAAAGGGGAGGTCATTGCCCATGTCACAGACCCATTTGGCAGCAGCGTCGAAAGCATCACCAGCCCTGTCACCGGCTATGTCATCGGACTCGCGACAACACCCCTCGTGCGCCCGGGTGACCCGATAGCCAATATCGTCATCGTGCGAGAGAAGAAACTGCAAGAAATCATCGAGAAAGACACCGCGGCAGGTCGCAGCCCAAGGGACCATGTCGAGGATGTTGAAGAGGAGGAAATCGAGGATGATGATGGCTCCACCCTCGACGAAACCGAACGCTGAATCCGAAATTCAACTCCGCTTCGGTCTGAAGTTCACCACCGCTTCGCTTGAAATCGTTCAAAGTCACAGAGGACGATTGTCGCAAGGTGATAGGTGCGATAGGCCGGACTTGAACCAGCGGCCTCCAGATCTTCAGTCTGGCACTCTCCCAGCTGAGTTACTATCGCAGTGAGCCGTTCGACTCGGCTCCTCACTTCAAGCCTTTGGATGAGGTAGGCTTCACTCAACACCATCAAGCGTTGCTCGCTGGAAGGCGTGCAACTCGCCCAATCCCTTGGTGGCAAGGTCGGTCAAAGTGTCGAGTTGCTCTCTTGAGTAGGTCGCTTCTTCGCCGGTCGCCTGCACTTCGATGAAGAGGCCGTCACTTGTCATCACGACATTCATGTCAACATCTGCATTGCTGTCCAAAACATAGTCGAGGTCGAGATAGAAATCGTCGTCTACCAGTCCAACGCTCAACGCTGCGATGTCGTGTGGCAAAATCGCTTGCTCGTGCGCGGTGCGCGCTTCAGCGGAAAGGTCGGGTGCTGTCCAACCCGCTTTGCGCTCATCGTAGGTTGGGCGCAATTCCTTCGGCAATGAATCTCCACTTGCAATCAATCTGCGAATTCCAAGTCGCAACGCGATATTTGCAGCGGTAATCGAAGCACATCGAGTACCACCATCAGCGTTCAGAACATCGCAATCAACTGTTAGTGCAACAGGTCCCAACGCATCGAGGTCAATCGCCCCGCGCAGTGAGCGAGCCACCAGTCGCTCAATTTCGTAGGTACGCCCTTTCGCACCCCTCCGCTCTCGCTGAAACCTTGAGTCAGTAGAGCCGGGAAGAAGTGAATACTCTGCGTGAATCCATCCGCGGTCAGCGTCGCGCGGGAACCAGCGTGGGAGGCTACGGGCCTTGGTGCAGCAGGCGAGTACGACGGTGTCCCCTTGTTTGTAGAGAACACTAGCCAGCGCGTTCGGCGTGAAGTCAAGAGTCACTTCCACCGCCCGCATCTCGTCATTTGCCCGCGAAGTTTCCAACTCAGTCGATTTCAGTTTACCCATGAGACAGACCGACCCGGCAACCCCCTTTGAATCATGCGAAGGTTCCATTTATCGGACATCCATCAAATTTATTCTTTGACTAGGAATTAATACCGACCACCCTGCCCGCAAGTATGGGGAAGAGAGCGAAATGACCCGGCCTAGATTTCAGTGTATAGTTGCGGTACTATTCGTCTTGCTCTTGTCAATCTCTACGACCGCAGCGCCGATTGCAAAACAAGGCGGCGAAACCTTCGCTCCAGATGGAGAAGAACCAGTACCGGTCTTGGTGCGCCCTGCTAACGGTTACGGACTCAACCCGGATGAGCCACAATGGGGTTCCCTCGGCGAAACTCTCGGCCGCAAAACTGCACCCTCACACGGTGACAATGTATCTTCACTGGCCCACCCCGATATGCCAAACCCACGGGTAATTTCCAACCTCCTTTGTGCTGAAGATGGAGTCACTCCAGATGATAGAGGACTCTCAGATTACAATTGGTTGTGGGGGCAGTTCATCACTCACGAAATCGACTTCACGACGACATCAAATGGGCGCACCATAGAAGCGGTCGATTCCGCCCACATCGCTGCGCCTAACTGGGACCCACAGTTCCGGCCCAATAACGAAACCGATGTAGATATCATGTTCTTCCGTTCTGTCTCGATTCCGGGCACCGGAACTGATGAGTTCAATCCACGGCAGCACCCAAACAACATCACTGCGTGGATTGATGGTTCTGTCATCTATGGATCTTCACAGGCACGGATGGATTGGTTGCGGTCCAACGAAGGAGGTCGTATGAAAATGAGCGGGCACGAGTTCGGTGACCTTCTTCCGGTTGGAGGTGAGGGGTCACCTGGAATGTCATTTGGTGGATTTAGTGCGAACCTCAAGTTCATTGCCGGTGATGTGCGGGCCAACGAACATATCGCATTGCTCGCCCTCCACACTCTGTTCGTGCGCGAGCACAACCGGTTGGCGGATGCGATTCAAGAGCGCAACCCTGAATGGACTGACGAGCAAGTGTTCCAGCGGGCCCGCAAGATTGTGGCCGCCGAGATTGCTGCGATTACATTTGAGGAATTTCTCCCTTCGCTTGGTATCACCATGCCGGAGTATGCAGGACCCGACCTTACAATCGAGCCATCGATGTTCAATGAGTTCGCAACGGTTGCCTTTCGCATGGGTCACAGCCAGATTGGCAATCAGATGATGCGAATGACCGAATCGAGAGTGCCAATTCCGGAAGGTCACTTGAGCCTCAAGGAAGGATTCTGGGAGACCGCTCCAATTACCGATGAAGGCGGAATTGCTCCAACACTCCGTGGGCTGGCGGTCCAAGTTCAAGCCAAAGATGACCTTCTGTTCGTCGAGGACTTGAGAAATCAACTGTTCGGAATTCCGGGTGCTGGAGGGATGGACCTCTGTGCTATCGACATTCAGCGAGCACGCGACCACGGCATCGGCGACTACAACGCATACCGAGTCTCGTATGGGCTCCCTGCGGTCACAAACTGGAGCAATATCACATCTGATGTGGACATCCAAGTTAAGTTGGCTTCAATTTACGATTCACCGGGCCACATCGACCCGTTAATGGGTCTATTAGCAGAGGACCACCTTGAGGATTCGGCGCTCGGAGAGACTCTCACCGCGGCAATCACCGATCAATTCGGCAGGCTCCGCTCCGCCGACCCACAATGGTACCAAAATGACCCCGAACTAGCAGATGTGAAAGAGAAAATTAGGACAACCGGTTTGGCGGACATCATCTTGATGAATACTGAAATTGAAAGTATTCAATGCAATGTATTCTTCGCAGAACACAACCCGGCGAACTTCGATTGCCATCTCGAAAATGCTGTCGTCAATGTAACTGGGGATGGACCAGCAGATGATGACACCGAACCCGCAGGCATTCCTGCGATTGGTGTTGCAGGGGCTGCTGTAGCCGGACTAGGTGCGCTGGCATGGCTCGCCGCTGCACGACGAGAAGACGAGTAAAGTGCGGCGCCGTGGATCGCTCGACTGGCGATATGGACAACAGCAGTATTTGCCGAAATGAGTCGACACCTGAATGGTCGATTTCGACGAGTAATCAGCGCCGAGCGTGTTTGGGCCGAAATGACTCTACGACCGAAGGGTCAGTTTCGATGTATGGTCCACCGATGAGGTCGATACAATAGGGGACTGCTGCGAAAATTTCGTCTATAGTTTCGCGAATCGCCTTTGGTGCACCGGGCAAATTCAGTATGAGGGTTGAGCCTCTCGTTCCAGCCGTTTGCCGTGAAAGAATCGCGGTCGGAACATGGCGCAGGGAAATCGCCCGCATCTGCTCCCCGAACCCCGGTAGAATTCGCTCGCAAACTGCTTCGGTTGCCTCTGGTGTCACATCTCGTGGCGCTGGGCCGGTGCCACCTGTGGTGATGATGAGAGAACAACCTTCGTCTGCAAGTGAGATGAGAGTCGATTCGATGAGAGGCTGCTCATCTGGAATCACTTTGATGTCCACCTCCCAAGGTGATGCGAGCGCCTCTTCAAGAAAGTCTACGATTGAAGGACCACTCTTGTCCTCGTATTCGCCGCTGCTCGCTCGGTCCGAGACTGTCACCACGCCGATACGGGCAAACTCACCTACACGATTCCCCTCGAGCGTGTCATCATCATCAGGCATCGGCTGAGTCACAGTCGATAGACGGTGGCGGTTTCGTTTTCAATTGGGGGGTTACTCAATCTCTTCCGATTCATCATCGATGCCAACCGACTCAAGAAGTCGGCGTGCTTCCAACTTCCGCTCTTCGCGTGTCTTGATTGCTGCACTCTTCAAATCTGATGCGGCAATACTCGGCTGTTGAGTCGCCCGCGCCTTTTTCGTAACTCCGTCAGACTCTTCGCTGAGCCGGTGCTTCGCCTTCTCAAACTCAAAATCTGTTAATTCACCCCTGTCGTGTAAATCAGTGAGCAACTCCAACCGCGTCAGCAGCCTGTCGGTCTCAAGGTCCCGTTCGTGAGATGCTGAGTAGAACAATTGGGAGAGGGTGGCTGCGAGTGTGCCGACCAATCCAATTCCAACGAACATCAACATTGTTGCAATCACTCTAGCGCCCGTAGAATGTGGATAGAAATCGCCGTAACCGACAGTCGTCACAGTCTCAATCGCCCACCACATGGAATCGCCGATGGTCTGTAACATTCCAGATTCACTACAATTTGGGTCAGCGATGCAAGTTTCCTCGTATTGGGTTTCAAACAGTAGAGCGAGAACCCCACCGGCAGCACTCAGCATGAAGACGATGATGAACAGGTGCATGATTCTCTGTTGAACTGAGACACTTTCTGATGCAGTCACATTGAGCAACCGGATGATGGCGGTGAAGGCAGGAAGCAGGAGTAAAAAACGGAGCATCCCAGCCCAACCAAGACCCGGAATAGCAGTTCCCAAGAGAGGGAATAGAGCGAGCCCTTTCCAGAAATTTTTCCGCCACCACTCAGCCCTGTCGTCGGCTTGCGAGTGCTCATCTGCGAACACTTTCACGAAATAAATCAAAAGCACGAAATCGAGTAGAACGAGGAGTTGCCACCTACTCTGATTCGTATTCCTCAAATCGCCTAACAGGTCGTAAACTACGATTCCGATTGCCGCCAAAGAGACGGAGAGAAGGACCAAGTCACCGGTCTTGACCAGGGGCGCTAACCTCTGCTTCACCGCCTCTGCCTCCTTCAACATCGAAGCGAGCGCCCTCCGCTGAGCCTTTCACCATTCGGGCACCATAGGTGCCCTAGGTGGTAATTTGAAAGAGGTACTGGAGAGGCCGCCAGAGTAACTCAATGATATTATCATCGACACCCAATCGATGAGGTTGATAGCGCGTTCAAGCCCTGTTCAGAAGAGGTCGTCGTCATCATCATCGTCGCCAATATCCATGATGTCGTCGTTCTTCCCTTTGCCTTTGGCTGCCTTTTTCGCAGGTGTAGTTTTGGCTTTCGCAGCCGCTTTTGCAGTCGCTTTCGGTGCCGCTTTCGCAGCCGCTTTCGGGGTCGTCTTCGCAGCGGTTTTCGCAGCCGCTTTTCCAGCCCCGGGCTTCCCATCCTTTTCGGAATTGAGTCGCTTCTCCTTCTCAGCAGCCTCGCGAGCAGCCAACTCTTCTGGGTCTAAGCCTGCTTCAAGAGCGAGCTTGATTCGCCGCTCATCGCGCGCTTTCTTCTCCAACAAACGGTTCTTCGCCCGCTCATATTGTTGCATCATGAACATTGCATCATGCTCAAGCAAAGGTGAATCTGAGATGATTGTGACATCGAGCCAATCGCCATCTTCGGCCAAGAACTCGGCAAGTGGCTCAAACTTAAGGTCGGATTTCTTGATTTGAGTGTAGTGCAACGCATTACCCATGCGATGCTCGACACCTGAAAAGTGACAGAAGAATGTCTTGCCGCCGAGCGTAGAGCGGACTTCATCGAAGAGTTCACCGAAATCTTCGCTCGTCCTCAATCGTCCGTGTCCGCGCGCATGAAGATGAGCCATGTTGAGTACCGGAACGGTTCCTTCGACATGATTGCATACCTCCAAAACCTCCTCCAAGGTTCCCCAAAGTTCCTGCCTCCCACTCGTTTCGACACCGACCAATGCGGGTTTCTCAGTATTGAGCCAAGGGAATGCGACATGCTCCTCCTCGAGTGAGAGGTCACCCCACAATTCGCCTACCCGCTCAACCACGCCCGCCATCACATTTGCAACCCGTTCGTTTGCTGCTGTGCCTCGGGAATATTCCAGATATGGGCCGACATGGAAGGTGATGTGGCGGGCGTTGATGACCTTCGCCGCTTGAATCGCCGCCTCCATCTTTGAGAGTGTGCGGCTCCTCTGCCGATTGTCGCCGAGGAGTTCAGCGTAGTATGGACCATGTAGGTTCATTTCGATGTCCGTCTTGTGTGACAGGACACCCGCCTGCCAGTACTGGTCAAAGTGCTGCGGCTGTACAGTTCGTACTGTTTGAATCTCCATCGCTTCAAGACCCAAAGCGGTGATGTCGTCCATTCCTTCGACGATTGTTCGCCCCTTACACGATAGCGGAACACCCGCCGGACCTAACTTCAATGACCCCATACCATTACCTCCGACCTCCCGGCCGAAACGCTTTGCATTGTTAATGCTGCGCGCATCGCTGCTCCCAATTTCCAGAACAACTCAGCGCACTCTTTCCTCGCACTAGAGTTTTGGATGCTAGACCTTCTTTAACCGCTCGTTCAATCAATCATGTTCAGTCTCTTTGGCATCAGAGGTCTTGCCTCCATCCGCCGAAGTGCCTCGCTACCGGAATCTTCGGGCCGCTAGAACGACAAATAGTGCCAAGAAACCGCCAACTAGAATTTTACTTACCAATTCGCTTCCAACTCCTGCCGGAGGTTCCTCATTCACAGAAAGAATACCATTTACGGAAACATTCTCGATTACCTGAATGTGACCGGTTGACCAGTGAACCTTGACTTGTTTTACCTCAGCATTGGCACCTAGTCCGAAATGAACTATTGAATCGCCGCTGCCGAGGAAGCCATCACCCGCGTAGGGCCGCTGAATCAGTACCTTTCCACTGACTAGTTCGACCTCAACCAACACCCCAATTCCATGAGTGTTTGAGAATTCGCCGTTCAACTTGACCTTTAGGTAGTCATTGCCGGTAACCTGCGCAGCATTGTTCTCCATCAACTTCAGTGGTCCATCAGAAATTCCCAACATGATGTCAATGTCTCCATCTCCATCGTAGTCGGCCATAGATGCACCCATCACCTTGTCATGACCACCCAAGCCGACCTCCGTTGTGATATCTGTCAATACACCATCACCATCGTTTCTGAAAAGTGTATTCTCTTGAACTGAGATGAAGGTGTTAATTCGCCCGCCACCAAAAAAGAGGTCGAAATCACCGTCCAAGTCGTAGTCCAACCAGTGGCAATCCCAGTTCACAACTGCCGTCTTGTTGTCATCGAGGTGGATTTCGGCATCGGACAGCTTCTCGAACTTGGAACCATCATTGCGCCAGATGTAGTTTGGTCCGAAGTTGGTCTGGCAGAGGTCAAAGTCGCCGTCACCATCGTAGTCAGCCGCGTGCGTACCCATTCCGGTGCCCGGAAGTGTCATCCCCACATCTGAGGTAACTATGGTGAAAGTGCCATCCCCATTGTTTTCGTAGAGGGGAGATACACCGAAGTCAGAGGCGATGAAGAGGTCCTCCCAGCCGTCGTTGTTGTAGTCAAACCAAACACCCGCCCACGAGATTCCTGTGCCAGCACCCGAGAGTCCAAGCCCACTTTGGATAATCACTTGTGCAGAGGGAGAAGTCGGCCCCGTGCCATGGATGGTGACTTCTTCGCCGAGGGCGGGAATGAAGTCTTCAGAGGGGTTGAGGTCTTGGCCAGAGACTCTTCCAGCCTCGATGGTCTGGTCGCTGAACTCAGGGACGCCATCGCCATTGCTATCACCATCGTTTCGGTAGAGAATGTTTGTTTCGGAGCGAACTTGGAAATCTCGTTCGTCTACAATTCCGACATTGAGCGAGTAAAGGTCGAGGTCACCATCGTGGTCGTAATCCGCCCAAAGTCCATTGCTTGAGTGGCCCGGATTCCCGACTCCTGCGAGTGCGGTCACATCTGTGAAGGTACCATCTCCATTGTTTTGGAACATGATGTTGTCCTCACCGTCAGTGCCATCAGTAACATTTTCGAAGTTGGCAAAGCCAAAGTTGGAAATATAGAGGTCAATATCACCGTCGCCGTCAAAGTCTGCCCAAGATGCTCCGATGGCAGTTGATTCTGAGATGAAGACTCCCGCTTCTTGAGTGACATCAGTGAAAATGCCGCCGTCATTTCGCATCAAATGGGTTCTGCCTTTTGCGTTCTCTTCGACTGCAGCATCGATTGCTGCTTGCGAACTACCATCTGGAAGGTCCCCTTCAGTTTCAAATCCGAGTTGGTCAAACCTTGCTGTTACGAAGAGGTCGAGGTCGCCGTCACCATCGTAGTCACCCCACGAAACACCCGGGCCGTAGGCTGCCCAATCTGTGACTGCACCCGGGTCGATGACTGCAAGACCGACATTCGCGCTCACATCAGTAAACTGAACCGCGCTCGTTTCGCTATCTTGACTTGCACTGCTCGGAACTGAAAAAACACTGAGTGCAAATAAAAATGCCAACAGTATCGCTGCTACTCTGCCATCAACTGGAGCAATTCGCATTGTATTCCCCACTATGTGGGGGTATGTTATCGCATGAATAGTCATCGCTTCTAGCACTGAGGCCTTGCTTTGGCTGTGCGAAGCATTGAGAACGGGTGCTCGGTGGGCGCGCCATGAGTGACTCGCCACTCGCTGACGCCATCGCCGCTTTCAGCCGAGGAGAGCCCGTTCTCGTTTTCGATTCCGCTTTTCGCGAGCAGGAGACCGACCTATTGTGGCCGGCAACTGCCGCGACTCCCACCGTGATGCGTCAACTCAGACAGGATTGCGGTGGTCTGCTATTCCTTGCAATCGGTGATGATGTTGGCAACCTTTTCGGACTTCCTTATCTGCAAGATATCCACACTCACCCCGAATTGGTGGCTGATAATCCAGTGCTTGGCGCGCTGGTGACAAACGACCTGCAGTACGACAACCGTTCCGCCTTCACACTCTCACTGAACCACCGGGAAACCTACACCGGGATAACCGACCACGACCGTTCACTGACCACTCGCCGGTTTGGCGAACTGACCCAAGAGTTACTCGCAAACAACGCCGACCAGAAAACAGCAATCACGGCACTCGGCGAAGAATTCCGAACGCCGGGACACATTCCACTCTGCCGCGAGGCGCCCGGCGGCTTTGAAAATCGACAAGGGCACACTGAGTTGGCGGTGGCAATCGCCCGATTAGCCGGGGTTGCGCCTTGCACTATCGGCGCGGAAATGTTGCAGACCGACGGCGACGGGGCCCTATCTGTCGAAGATGCGCGTGCATATGGAGAGCAGCGCAACATTCCGTTCCTCACCGGGGCGGACCTTTTGTCAGCCTTTGAGTAGGCGTGAGTTTGTTAGGAGCGGAGTGATTGGCGGGTGCGAGCGAAATGGTTCGGGTGATGGCAGTTGGCGTCTTTGACCTGCTCCACGCAGGTCATCTGCACTATCTTGAGCAGGCGAAATCGCTGGGCGACCATCTGACTGTTGTCGTGGCACACGATGACACTGTCCGCAAGCGGAAGCATGAGCCGGTAACCGGCCAAGACTTGCGCCGCCGGATGGTAGAGGGACTCAAGCCGGTTGATGACGCAATCATCGGCGGCCCACCCTCAAAATCGATGTTCGACATTCTCGATGTGGTGAATCCCGATGTAATCGCACTAGGATATGACCAGGACCACGCAGAAGCGTGGATCAAGGAAGAGCTGGCCCAGCGTGGGAAGTCCGAAATCTTGGTGAAGCGGGTTGAAGGGTTGAGTGACGACTTGGACGGAACTCGGAAAATTATAGCTAGAATTCTTGAACTTCGAGACGAAAACGGAGATGACCAGTAATGTTCACCGGAATTATCCGGGCGGTCGGCAGCATCACAAACTCGGCCTTGAAAGATGACCTAATGCAACTCTCAGTAACAACCCCCGCTGGATTCTCAGTCGGATTGAGTGGCGGCGAATCGATTTCTGTAGACGGCGTCTGCCTGACTGTTGTCGAGGTAATCGGTGACGAATTGACCTTCGATGTCATCCAAGAAACGATCAAACTAACCACGCTCGGAAGTGCAACACAAGGAGCGAAACTCAACCTTGAGCGGTCACTGAAATTCGGTGAAGAAGTCGGCGGCCACATCCTATCTGGACACATTTCTTGCACTGGTGAAATCGTCGGACTGGTAGCCGATTCAGGGGTTCACGACCTGCAAATCAAAGTGCCACAAGAATGGCTGCGATACATCCTCGAAAAGGGGTTCGTAGCGATTGATGGAATCAGCCTCACCGTTGGAAAAACCGACGCTGAAACGGCCACCTTCTGGCTCCACCTCATACCGGAAACTCTCGAGCGCACCACCCTCCCGAGCAAGGGGTTGGGCGACCACCTCAACATCGAGTTTGACAGCCAGACCGTTGCGACTGTGGACACCATTGAGCGAATTCATGGGGTGAATCAGTGAGTGCTAGAATCGCAATCGTCTGTGGAGAATTTCACCGCGCTGAAATCGAGCAGATGCTTGAGTTTGCGCGCGCCGAAGCGGTCGTCCACGGATTGCAAGTAGCGGAAGTCGTCTGGGTTCCCGGAAGTATGGAGGCGCCGCTCGCCCTCAAGCGGTTGTTGGCAAGCGAGAACATCGACGCTGCCGCGGCGCTCGGAATCATTGAGAAGGGTGAAACGCAGCATGGTGCCGCTATGGGAAATGCGGTAATCGATGGAATTGTTCGATTGCAGATGGAAACTGGAAAACCAATCGGCCTTGGGATAATCGGTCCCGGCGCCGAGCCAGAACACATCGGGCCTCGACTAGAACCACACGCGAGAGCCGCAATCCAAGCGGTTGCTCGGATGTTAGAGTGAATGGACTCGCTCTCAAGGTTCAAGACTCACCGGCTCCCCGAGCGGTTTGATGAGCGAGGGTGTGCACAACGTAATCATCATCGGCTCGGGCCCCGCCGGCTACACCGCTGGACTCTATGCCGCTCGAGCAATGCTCAACCCCCTAATGTTCGCAGGTTACGCCTCTGGCGGCCAGTTGATGCTCACTTCTGACATCGAAAATTTCCCCGGATATCCTGAAGGAATCGGTGGTCCAGAAATGATGGTCGAACTGAGAACGCAGGCTGAGCGATTCGGATTGGAGGTCGAAGACAAGAATGTCGAGAAGGTCGACTTTTCGGAACGGCCGTTCAAGGTCTGGGTCGAAGGAGAAGAGTTCCAAGCCGAGGCGATCATCATCTCGACTGGAGCAGACGCGATTTGGCTAGGCGCCGAGGGCGAAGCGGAACAGAAGGGCAAGGGCATCAGCACTTGTGCCACCTGTGACGGCTTCTTCTTCCGCGATGAGGAGGTAATCGTTGTAGGTGGAGGAGATTCGGCAATGGAGGAGGCAAATTTCCTAACCCGATTTGCGAGCAAAGTGACAGTTGTCCACCGACGCGAATATTTCCGCTCTTCACAAGTGATGTACGACCGCGCTGTCGCTAACCCGAAGATTGAGATTCTCACCAACAGGTCTGTTACCCGCTGGCTGTCCGACGAAAAAGGCCTCTCGGGCGCAGTTCTTGTTGACCCACGTGACGGTAGCGAGCACGAAATCGCCTGCACTGGAGCCTTCATCGCAATCGGTCACACCCCGAACACTGGATTCCTTGAGGGACAGGTCGAGACCGACGATTCAGGGTATATCGTTCCAACCGAATACACAATGACATCTGTTGAAGGAGTATTCGCGGCTGGCGATGTGGTCGACACACGCTATCGCCAGGCAGTGACCGCCGCGGGAATGGGCTGCGAGGCAGCCATCGACGCCGAGAAGTGGCTCGAAGAGAATTCCCACTGATGGCAATCAGTTGATAACCACTCTCCGCTATCCGGCTAACATGCAGCCCGGCGTCCCACCGCAAGGAGAACAGGGTGCTCCACCCCTAGGACAGCTGGGCGTTCCACCGCAAGGAGAACAGCATGACCCGTTCGGCGCACCACAACAGGCGGCGAATGCAGGAATCCCTCAACAACAGACTCCGTATGGAGTTCCAGAACAACAAGTAATCTCATCACCTCACATGGCGCCAGTCGGTCAACAAGTGATGGTCGGACAGGTCCAATCGACCAACGCGATGGCTGCTCTAGTACTGGGCATCCTCGGAATCATCGGCTCATTATTTTACGGAATCGGGTGCCTATGCGGGATGATTGGGCTGTTCCTCACACACGGTGCCAAGAAAATCACTGATGCAAATCCGATGCACCCCGACAAGGGTACCGTGACTGCAGCACTGGTCACGAACTGGATTGCCGTCGGCATCGGGATACTGATGATTGTCGTAGTCGTTGGAGCGGGAGTTATCTATGTCTGGGCGAACAGCCTAGCAAGCGATGGTACAGACACCAGCGCTTCTACATTGAACACCTACACAGCGGAT